>PVBE011258127.1_pt1 | contig 223945 bp, 196 predicted proteins | sample 1631181 | NCBI WGS metagenome assembly PVBE01 (sample SAMN08397723, study PRJNA350692) | Marine metagenome, whole genome shotgun sequencing project. | isolation source: water | place: Pacific Ocean | collected 2012-04 | reverse complement strand
CGAGATCCTGCTCGCGACGGAGTCCCGGGAGGGCACCTTCCTGGGCGAGGTGGCCGCGCTCACCGGAGGGACGCGCACGGCCACGATGAAGGCGGAGACCGAGGTCATCGCCCACGCGCTGAACGCCTCGCAGCTGGAGCAGCCCGTGACCGGCAACCCGGCCATCGGCATCAGGCTGATCCGCTCGATGGCGGAGCGGCTGGGCCGGGAGAGCTGACGCTCCTAGGGACTGAGCCACTCCAGCTCGATCGTGTAGTCGTGAGCTCCGACCTCGCCGGTCCAGCCGAGGATGACGAGGTACCACTCCGACCCGCCGGAGAGCACCACGTCGAACTGGGTGGGCTGGAAGACCTCTGGATTCACGTCGGCGACTGCCCAGCCGGCGGCGACGAGGACACCCTCGGCGTCGTAGAGGTTGGCGTCGAGGTTCGCGTCGTCAGCCCAGGTGGCGACGATGGTGGCGTCGAGGTCCTCTGGCGTGGTGATGATGTAGACGTCGTTCTCGTTGAGCTCCCAGTCGCCATCGCCAGGATCGGCCGTGTACTCGAGCGAGCCCTGGATGATGTCGACGAAGCCGAGCCCGGAAGCGACAGGCAAGGCGTTCCCGGCGGACAGGGTGGCCGGGTCGATGTCCTCTGCGCCCCAGCCGAGGTCGTTGGGCTCCTCCTCCTCGAAGGTCCAGCCGATGACCTTGGGGGCGATGGTGTCGAGCAGGATGTCCCCAGCGGTGTTGTCCTTGTCAGCGGACAGCGCGACCTCCACCGGCGCGGCGTTGTGCAGCGTACCGGCAGGCAGGCCCTGGTTGAGGTTCTTGAAGTCGCCCGCGACGAGGAAGACGGTGCCAGCTCCCTCCTTGACCGTGTGCTGGTCGAAGACCTCTTCGAAGTCGTTCACAGCCTCGCTGTCGGTCGTGACGGCCTTGAAGCCGACCATGGTGTAGCTGCCGGTCCAGGTGCGGGACTCGAGGTCGAGCTCCCAGTCGCGGACCTCGGCCCCGCCGAGCAAGGCACCCTTGTCCAGGTAGTCGCTGGCGTCGGCGAAGGCGCCGGCGATGATCCCGCCCTCCTCTGGCGAGAGACCCGAGAACTCCAGCGTGTAGGTCCGGGCCACGCTGTCCAGGTTCTGGACCGGACTCACCATCACGGCGTACTCCGTGCCCGCCTCGACCTCGAAGAGGACCTCGAGGAGGCCCTCCGCGTCCTGGGTCGAGCTCCCGGCCATCGACTCGAGCGAGGACTCGTAGGTGTCGCCCTCGTCCGGGTCGTGGACGTGCACGTCCTGGGAGAGGTCGTAGATGTAGAGGTCGTAGAGCAGCGCGTCGGGCAGAGGCCCCGTGTCAGCGGAGGCCGCGGAGTCACCGGAGTCGCCGGAGTCACTGGAGTCACCGGAGTCACCGGAGTCGCCGGAGTCCGGAACCGCCGTGTCGGGGGCTGCGCCCGAGCCGTCCGGCCCGTAGTGCAGGATGACGGTGAAGGTCCCGTCCGCGAGCGCGGTGAAGGTGTAGTAGTCGACGTCGACAGGCTTCTCGTCGCTGGCGTCCTGCGGAAACTGGCGGATCGCGGCCTCGACCGCCTCCCAGCGCCAGGACGCGCCCACCTGCTGAGCGGTGTCAACCGTGTCGCGAGGGGCGGCGAGCAGGTCGCGCTCCTCCTCGATGATGACCTGGTGGATGACGACGGAGCCCGACAGGGTGGTGCTGTCGATGCCGGTCTCGGTGGGGACGCATGCTAGTAGAAGGAGCATCAGAACTCTCCCCGGATGCCGACGGCGAAGTTGCGTGGGTACTGGTAGGACAGCGGCTTGCCGAAGAGCGGATCGCCCTCCGAGTCCGTGTAGATGCCATCACCGCTGACGTCACCGTAGGTGGTGTCGATGCTGGTGACGGCCCGGTCGTCGAAGACGTTGAAGCAGTCCGCGAGCAGCGTCCAGTTGGTGCCGCCGATCTCGAACATCAGCCCGGCCGACAGATCCAGCTGGCTGAAGACCGGCATGCGCAGGGTGCCGTCGTCCGGCTCGGCGTAGTTGTACCAGTCCTGATAGTAGGGGTTGTAGTAGGTCTTCCGGTAGGGGAAGCCGCTGGCGATGCGGTAGTTCCAGCCGACCATGTAGCCAGCGTCCACCGGACCGATCTGCCAGATCTGCGGCCGCTCCTGCGTGCCGATGAGCTTCAGCGCGTGGGTCCGATCGAAGGCGAGATAGCCCTCCTCGAGCGGGATCTGGGGGTAGAAGTCGTAGGCCGCCGTGGCTCCCTGGTCGCTGGCCGTACCGTAGGCTCGGGACCAGACGTAGCTCCCCTGGACCCACCACTGGTTGAGACGACCGGTGAGGACGAACTCGACGCTGTCGTAGTCGACGTAGCGCTCGGGCGAGGTGCGGAGGCGGTAGATGGCCTCTGTCGTGCCGTTGCGGCCGCCGAGCAGCTGCGTGGCATCGTCGTTCCAGATCAGGTTGACCTCGTCGTCCTCCCAGAAGCCGCGAGCGTGCTTCTTGCTGTAGTTGACGTCGAGGGCGAAGGAGTCGCCGAGGGCCTTGGTGACGCCGAAGTCCACCGCGTCGGAGGTCGGCGGGTTCAGGTCGTCGTGGGCAAGGAAGGTCGAGGCGCCGCTGGAGGAGGCCTCTGTGCTCCAGTCTCCGGTCTGCTCGTCCCAGTTGTAGACGCCGTAGCCCTGCGAGCGCTGGCGCAGCAGGTCGCTGATGTAGAGGAAGCCGGGATCGACGAAGCGCCCGTAGTAGGCGTGCACGCTGGTCCGCCCGTCACCCAGCAGGTCGAAGGCCACGCCGAAGCGGGGACTGACCGAGACGTCCGTGAAGATGGTCTCGCCGGCGTCGTCGCGCAGAGTCGGGTTGTCCATGCGCACACCGGGGCGCAGGGTGAGCCGCGGAACCGGCTGCCAGACATCCTGAAGGAAGACACTGAAGATCTGTCCGGTGAGGTCGGCCTGGTTGTTGTTGTCGTAGCGGACGGTGTAGGCGGGCGTGTAGCCCTCGAGGTCCGCCGGGCCGTTCTCTCCGTAGGAGTAGTAGTCGATGCCGTCGTTGCTCTCGATGCCGGGGATGACGGTCTGCGAGGTCATCCGGTCGGCCTCGATGCCGAGCTTGACGCGGTGCTCGCCGGCGGCGTGCACGAACCAGGACAGCTTGGAGGACAGCGCCATGCGCTGACGCCTGGTGAGGTAGGCGTATGGAGCGGGACCGTAGCTGAAGCCGTCGGGGTCGGCGGCTGACCAGCCGGTGCCGAAGTCGTCAGCGCAGCTGCCGTCTCCCGAGTTCCAGTTCTGGCAGTCGTCCCAGAGCACCGGGTAGTACTCGATGCGGTTCTTCATCCAGGTGAACTGGGTCTCGACGTTGACCGCGGAGCTCGGCATCCAGATGTGGCCGAGGCTGGTGATCGAGCCCCCCTGCTTCTGGATGGTCTCGGCCGAAGGCAGGGTGTAGGCGTACTGCTCGACGTTCGAGATCTTCGTGGGATCGGAGTGCCCGGAGAGCCAGATGCGGTGGCTGCTGTTGGGCTGCGCCGTGACCTTCAGGAAGGCGTAGCCGCTCTTCCAGTCGCGAGGCGCCACCTCGCTCATCTCGTCCCCGGTGAGGGGATCGGGCCCGGAGGGGCGGCCGACCTCGTCGTTGTCGAAGGTCAGGGCCGTCCGGTCCAGGTTGCCCTGGCCGCTGGCGAAGAACCAGACCTTGTCCTTGACGATCGGACCGCCGACGTTCAGGGCCAGCGAGGTGTCCAGGTAGGCGTCCTCTGCGTCGGGATCGTCCTCTGCGTCGGGATCGTCGTAGGAGGCGTCGAAGGGTCGAGGGGTGTAGACCTTGAAGCGATGGTCGGAGTAGCGGACGTTCGCGCTGAGCTCGAACTCGTTTCCGCCGCTCTTGGTGACGACCTCGAGCGCCCCACCGAGAGCTCGGCCATACTCGGCGTCCATGCCGCCAGTGATGACCTGGACCTCCTTGATGGCGTCGTAGTTCATGTTCGCGGCGAAGGTGTTCGTCACCGGGTCGGTGACGTTCACGCCGTCGACGAAGAACTGGTTCTGGCTGTCGAGCCCGCCGCGCACGTTGGCGTTGCCGCTGCCGACGACGCCAGGCGCCAGGCCGATGATCGACTGGTAGTCCCGACCCGCGGTGGGGAGGTTCTTCATCTGGTCCGCGGACAAGGTGAGGCCGGTCCGCACGTTCTCCGTGTCGACGACCGGGACCTCCTCCTCGACGATGATCACCGTCTCGGCCTCTGCCGGACGCAGGGTCATCTGGAGCGTGGCGGTGCTGCCCATGTTCAGGCGGACACCGTCGGCGGCAGAGGTGTGGAAGCCCGGCAGGCTCGCCTCGACCCGGTAGACGCCGACCGGGAGCGCGGCGACGAGGAAGCGTCCGCTGGCGTCCGTCTGCACGCTGCGGGTGCCGATCAGGTCCTCCGAGCTCACCACGACCGCGGCACCGGGGACTGCGAGGCCCGAGGTGTCCTGGACCTGGCCCTTGATCTGGCCTGTGATCTCAGCAGCTTGGGCGGAGACGGAGATAAAGAAGAGCCACAGCAGTGGCCAGATCCGCGACAGCATCTGGGGAACCTCGGAGGCGGGGCGGCTGACGGCCCTAACGCACCCGAAAGCCCTGGCAAGTCGTGCAAAATGCCCGCTCGGACATGATCACCTGCGCGCGCGAGTTGTTTCCCCACCAACAGCTGCATAGGGGTCCTGTGCACTTGCATCTCTGGCCGGCGAGCCGGGAGGAACAGATGGAACTGAAGCAGAAGGGCGAGGCTGCAAACGTCGGCAGCTTCAAGCAACTCCTGGTCACCATGAAGTGGACGACCGCGGCGGACTTCGACCTGGCGGCCTGCTACCAGCGTCAGAACGGGCAGTACGGACTGATCTACTTCGGCGACCTCGGCAACCTGAACGACTTCCCCTACATCCAGCTCTCGGGTGACGAGGGACAGGGGGACACCGGCGGCGACAACGAGGAACAGCTGCGCATCACCAAGCTCGACGACATGAAGTCCGTGTGGCTCATCTGTTGGGACTACGGCCAGGTCCAGAAGGGCGCACCGGCGCGCTTCGCGGACTCGGACGTCAGCCTGAACGTGATGGACGACTCCGGCACCAGCCACGACGTCAGGCTCGACGCGGGCACCTTCGGGAACACGGCGATCATCGCCGCGATCGAGAACAGCGCCATCGGCAGCAAGATCACCAACATGTCCAAGGCAGGTACGCTGAAGGGCCTCACCAACCTCCAGCAGCTGCTCGACATCATCAACTCATGAGCTCACTCGACAGCTGGGCCCAGGAGATCCTCGACGACGGCGTCATCGACGCCGACGAGGTCAGCCAGATCCGGGAGCGCCTCTTCGAGGACGGCGTCATCGACCGGGAGGAGGCCGAGTTCCTCTTCCTGCTCAACGACGGCGCCACCGACGCGGACGAGTCCTGGGGCGTGCTCTTCGTCGAGGCCCTCATCGCCCACCTCCTCGAGGACGACGAGTCCCCGGGCGCGGTGGACGAGGACGAAGCGACCTGGCTGATCGAGCACATCGAGGGTGATGGGGTCGTCGACGAGATCGAGCTCGCCCTGCTGGTGGCGCTGACGGCCAACGCCGCCGAGTGCCACGAGAGCATCAACGCCTTCACGCTGGCAGCGCTGAAGGCAGCGGTCATCGAGGACGGCATCATCGACGACGACGAGGCCGTGATGATCCAGGCCGTGATCTACGGCCAGGGCGGCGGCTCTGGCGCCGACGTCGACCGCGCGGAGGCCGACTTCCTCTTCGACCTCAACGACGCTACCTCCGGCAACGACAACTGCGCCGCCTGGGAGCGGCTCTTCGTCGAGGGCATCGTCCAACACCTGCTCTGCGACGACGACAGCGCAGGCACCATCGGGGCCGCCGAGACCGTGTGGCTCGTGGAACGCATCGAAGGCGATGGCCAGGTCGACGAACTCGAGCGTTCTCTCCTGGTCCGCCTTGGCGACGAAGGAGTCACCCTGCCCGAGCGCCTCGCGGCGCTGCTCTAGCCCCCTGTACCGGCCCCCTTCGGCCCGCGGAAGCTGACGATGATGCTCGCTCTCTCAATCGCAGTGGTCGTGCTCGCGTCCGTCGTGATCATGTACGCCTGCGACCCCTTCGAGGACGCCTCCGGCTACCTCGGCCGCAACATGCCCCCGGGGGTCCAGGGGGCGACGATCAACGCCATCGCCTCGAGCCTTCCGGAGCTCCTGACGACGACCTTCCTGCTCTTCCTCTACCACGACCAGGACGGCTTCACGGGTGGGGTCGCGACCTGCGCCGGCAGCGCGGTCTTCAACGCGGTCATCATCCCGGCCCTGTGTGTCCTCGCGGTCATGTACAAGGGCGTGAAGCAGAAGGACGGGAGCTGGCTCAAGGTCCCGCACATCACGCTGGATCGCTTCACCGTCATCCGCGACGGCGCCTTCTTCATCCTCGCCGAGCTCGCCCTGATCTACTTCCTCGGCGACAGCGTCATGAAGTGGTGGATGGGCGGCGCGCTCATGGCGATCTACCTCGTCTACTTCGGCGTCCTGATGTGGCAGATCAAGACCCAAGGGGGACAGGACGACGATGACGACGACGACGACGATGACGATGACGACGGCGAGGAGAAGTCGAAGCTCAAGGCGCTGTTGACCTTCGACTTCAACGAGCTCTTCTTCGGAGGCGCCGCGTTCACGACCGGCCGCGCCTGGGTCGTCCTGGGCATGGCGGTCCTCGTCATCGGCGTGGCCTGCTACGGCCTGTCCTGGGCGGTGGTCGAGGCAGCCCAGCAGCTCGACGTCCCGCTCTTCTTCACCACGGTCATCCTCGCCGCAGCCGCGACGAGCGTCCCCGACACGGTCATCTCCGTCCGCGATGCCATGGACGGCGACTACGACGACGCGGTGGCCAACGCGGTCGGCTCCAACATCTTCGACATCTGCGTCGCCCTGGGCTTGCCGCTGTTGGCATATGGACTCATCTACGGCGACATCACGCTCTCCAGCGACCTGGGGGACGCCGCCGATGTCCAGATCCTGCGCTGGGGGCTCTTGGCCACCACAACCGTTGTGCTCGGCCTCTTCCTCATCGGAAAGAAGATCGGCAAGGGCAAGGCCATCGCGCTGTTCTCCCTCTACGGCGTGTGGCTCGCCTTCGTGGTCTGGCGCGCCCTGTTTGCGACCACACCCCTGATCTGACCCAGGAAGGAACTCATGGAACTGAAGCAGAAAGGTGCCAACGCCCAGATCGGCTCGTTCAAGCAGCTCAAGGTCTCGCTGATCTGGACCTCCGCGGTCGACCTCGACCTCATGGCCTTCTACAAGACCAGGGACGGCCGCACGGGGGGCGTCTACAGCGACGGCTACGCCGGCGGAAGCCTGGGCGATCTGAACGCCTTCCCCTTCATCCAGCTCTCCGGCGACGAGGGTGTGGGCGCCACAGGCGGTGACAACCAGGAAGATCTGCGCATCACGAAGCTCGACGACTTCGAGGAGATCTACATCTGCGCGCTGAACTTCACGGACGCCTCGAACCCGGCCCAGAAGGTCTTCGCGAACTACGACGCGCGCGTCGAGGTCATCACGGATCGGGGCGAGTCCCACATGGTCAAACTCGACAGCCAGAAGCAGGGCTGCGTCGCCGTCATCTGCAAGTTCCAGTCGAGCTTCATGGGTGCCCAACTCGTGAACGACTCGATGGTCATGGGCCTGGAGGAGTTCCGCAGCACGGTCCCGGGCTCCGCGGACCTCAAGGTGCAGTCGAAGGTGACCCTGGCCCAGAAGGGCGACTCCTTCGCGCTCAAGCCCAAGGTCGTCGCGGGTCAGCGCGGGGGCAACGAGCTCGTCATCAACCTGAACTGGAACGAGCACCCGGAAGAGAAGAAGGGCTTCTTCGCGTCGCTCTTCGGCGGCGACGAAGAGATCGACCTGGACCTCGGCGTCTTCTTCGAGTCGAAGGTCGCCCACCCGGACACCCACGAGCCGATCAAGGCCTGTGTCCAGCCGCTGAACCAGGGGCTCCTGCAGCAAGGGCAGTTCAACGACTTCCCCTGGATCTACCACCTGGGCGACGACCGCACGGGCGGAGTGGCCGAGGGCGAGTTCGTCAAGATCAACCTGGAGCACCGCGACATGCTGCGGCGGGTGATGGTCTTCACCTACATCTACGAGGGCGCGGCGAACTGGGCCCAGACAGACGGTGTCGTGAGCGTCAAGGCCCCGGGCTGTCCGGAGCTCATCGTGGAGCTCGGCAAGTCGAGTGACTCGCGGACCTTCTGCGCGATCTGCTGGATCGACTTCCTGGATGACGGCAGCATGAAGGTCACCAAGTGCGCCACCTTCCACGACGACCACGTCGCCGCGGACCGCACCTACGGGTGGGGGCTGAAGTGGGTTGCCGGCTCGAAGGACTGAGGCGGGCAGACGCGGCCTCTACAACATGTAAGCTGACAACTGGCACCTCGTTCACAGGGCCCGCCCGGAGGCCGGCATGCTCGACCAGCTGAAAGGACTGCGCTTCTCCTACGAGGCCAGCCTCTTCTCGAAGCTGTGCAACGTCCTCGGCGACGAGCTGACGAGCAAGGGCGACCACGTCGTGCGCGAGCAGTTCCACGCCCGCAAGCGCCACCTCCTCGGCGACGCCGTGCGCATCACAGAGGACCTGCTCCCCGACGTCCACCGGCAGTACCAGGCCTGCCTGTCGCTGCTCGGTGGAGACCTCGTTGGAGACCTCTACGTCGTCCAGAATCCCGAGTACAACGCCAACATCCTGGCCCACGGCAGCCGCTTCGACCTGCTCGTCCACTCCTCGCTCCTGCGCGACTTCGACCGCGACGAGCTGAACTTCGTCATCGGACACGAGCTCGGACACGTCATCTTCGAGCACAGCAACTTCAGCATCCACGAGGTCTTCCAGAAGAAGGAAGGCATGGTCGACCCGTTGACCGCCGGGACGATAATGGCCTGGTCCCGAGCCGCCGAGGTCAGCGCGGACCGCATCGGGATGCTCTGCTGCGGCACCCTCGGAAAGGCGGTCACCGCCTTGTTCAAGATCTCCAGCGGCCTGTCCGGGATCTCCGAGAACGCCATGCTGCGCTCCTTCCGCCAGCAGTACGACGAGCTGACCTCGCACATCGACGACCGCGGCCAGGGCCACGAGTGGGTTCGGACCCATCCGATGATCCCGATCCGCTTCAAGGCCATCGAACTGGCCGCCCTGGACCTCGTCGCGATGCGAAGCAGCGGGGGCAAGGCCTTCAGCACACGGGGCTTCCGCTCCATCGACTCCCAGATCGCCCGAATCCTCGAGGCACTCGACACGCGCTCCGCGCCCAAGCCTCGAAAGCTGCCGCAGAGCAAGCAGCAGCTGGCCTGCATCATCACGATGCTCTACGTCGGGCTCGCCAATGGGAATCTGGACTCGGCCGAGCGCTCCACCCTCACCGACGTCCACCGCGCGCTCGACTGCCAGGCGCCGCTGGATCAGATCATCGGCCCCGCCTGCCAGCGCCGGGGCGCCTTCCTCCAGGCCGCCGAGACGGAGATCCGGAACCGCGCCGGACGCCTGCACCCGGACGACGTGCGCCTCATCCTGTCGATGGCTGCGGCGATGGCGATGCACTCCCGCGGCATCCTGCCGGTGACGCGCTCCTCGCTGCACAAGGCGGCCAGCGCGCTCTACGCCGATCCGGGGGTCTGCGAGCGCGCCATCCGCGAGGCCGAGACGGGCCGCCCGAGCGCCGTGGACCTGCTCCGCCGCTGAAGAGCCGAATCAGCGCGCGCAGCGGACTCCGAGCCCTCCGTAGTGGAACTCGGGACCGTGGAAGGTGCGGTTGCGGGTGCGGAGGTCCTCTGCCGACCCGATGCCGCCGCCGCGCATCACCCGGTAGGACTCGTCGCTGCCATCGACCCACGCGCTGCCGTCGTCCGGGGCACCGACATAGCCATCGTGCATCCAGTCCTCGACCCACTCGAAGACGTTGCCCCCCACGTCGCAGAGCCCTTGCTCCGTGTCACCATCCGGGAGAGAGCACACCGGTTCGGTCACCTGGCCGCAGTCTCCCTGGGTGAAGTTGGCCCGCGTACAGGAGGGAGGGGCCCAGCCCCAGGGGAAGGGGGGCGGCTGACCTCCGCTGCGGGCGGCGTACTCCCACTCGGACTCGGAGGGCAGCCGGCCGCCGGCCCAGGCGCAGAGCTCGACCGCCATGTCCCAGTCGATGCAGTTCGCCGGCAGCCCGGCCTCCGGCTCCTCCTGGTTACAGCGCCCCACTGCCGGCTCGTCCCCAGGCCACAGCCGGCATGAACCGTCATCGACGCACGCGCGGTGCTGTTCGGCTGTCATCTCCGAGATCGTGAGCTCGAACCCGCGGAGCGTCACCGCGTGCGCCGGCTGCTCGAGCTCCTCTCCAGCGCCCGCGGACCCCATCCGGTAGGCGTCCGCGCAAAAACTGACCCAGCAGACACCTCGCTCGTCGCAGCTCTGCTCGCCAAGGACACAGCTGGGGTCGGCCTGTGGATCGCTGTCGAGCGTCTCGGCCGCGCTGTCGACCTCGGTCCCGGTACACGCAAAGAGCAACCACACGCCTCGAATCGTAGCCCCGCCGGTGGCATCCTGCCTGCATGTGGTACCTCCTGGCCTGCCCCTCCCCCGCACCGACTCACGACTCCACCGTCACCGACAGCGAGCCCGACGTCGGCGACGACAGCCAACAGGAGAGCTCCGCGGACCCCTGTGACGTGCCCGAGATCTGCAACGGCGTCGATGACGACTGCGACGGAGCGATCGACGAGGGTGTCATGGAGACCTTCTACGAGGATCTCGACGGCGACGGATTCGGGGGCGAGCAGGAGCCGATCGAGGCCTGCGAGCGCCCCGCCGGCTACGTCGACAACTCGGGTGACTGTGACGACGGAGAGGCAGAGATCAACCCCGACGCCGAGGAGATCTGCAACGACGGCATCGACAACGACTGCGACGAGGCCGCCGAAGGATGCGACTGGGGCGACACCATCACCAGCGCCGACGCCGGGCTCCTCATCGAGGGAGAGGCTGGGAGCGGCTTCGGCGCAGCGCTGCACCTCTCTGCCGGAGCCCTGGCGATCGGGGCGCCGACCCAGGACAGCAAGGGGGCCATCTTCGTCTTCGCAAACGACTCCACCGGCGAGCTCAGCTCGGACGACGCCTACTTCCGCCTCAACGGCAGCTCCGCGGGCCAGGGGCTCGGCAACGCCCTCGCCGGGCTCGGCGACCTCGACGGCGACGGAAGCCCGAGCGTCGCTGTCGGCGCCTCGACTGCCAACGGATCCGCCGGCGAGGTCTACCTCGTCGAGCTCAGCGGCACCGGCGTGGTCGACACCGACTGGGCAGAGGCCAGGCTCACCGCCAGCGACGGCCAGGGCGGAGCAGGCACGGCGCTGGCTGGCGGGGACCACGACGGAGACGGAGAGGTGGACGTGGCGGTGGGGGTGCCGCGCTACGGGACCGGCTCCTCTCGCAAGGGCGCCGTCTACCTCATGAACGGTCCGATCACCTCGTCGGGCCTGGCGGGCGCCGGGTTCCGACTGACCGGACCGGAGGGCGCGAGAGCTGGTCAGGCGCTGGCGATGGGCGACCTCAGTGGAGACGGGATCTCGGATCTCACCGTGGGGGCGTACTGGGACTCCACCTACTCCGAGAAGGCTGGAGCGGTCTACGTCGTCGAGGGTCCCCTGAGCGCGAACACGTCCCTCGATGACGCCGCCGGGCAGCTCATCGGGCCCCACAACGCGGCCTTCGCCGGGTCGTCACTCGCCGATCTCGGCGACATCAACAACGACGGCTACGACGATCTGGCGGTGGGAGTGCCCGGCATGGACCGGGACGCGGACGTCGATGTCGGAGCGGTCATGCTGGTCTACGGCCCGGTGACCGCCGAGGGCATGCTGGAGGACTTCTCCCGAGTAGAGGGCGCCAACGCCTACGACCAGGCTGGCGACATCCTCGGAGACGCCGACGGCGCGCTCTTGATCGGTGGTGCCAACGGGTGGGTGCAGCTCGGCCCATGGAGCGGGACGATCACCGTCGAGGGCACCCCGCACCGCATCGACGCGGCTCCAACCGCGATGACCGGGGGGGCCGTGAGCGCCGACTCCGAACGGGATCTCGTGATCGGCGAGACAGATCGGGTCTGGGTCGTCTTCGGCGAGGGTATCTGACAGCTCAGGAGTCGCGCTCGAGCTTGGCCTTGAGCTCTGCCAGCTCCTTCTTCGCTCGCTCCTCGCGGCTCATGCGCTCCTCGTGGACCTTGCGGAAGTTCTCTGCTCGCAGCTCCTCCCGAGCGCGGGCCTTGGCCTCCAGCTCACGCTCCATCTCGTTGACCTCGTCCAGATCGCCGACAAAGTGCTTCTCCATGTCGTCGGCGAGCCCATCGAGGGCGACCTCGGCGGCCTTGGCGGCGGCGGCGGCGCTGGCCTCTGCTGCCTTCTCGGCGGCGACGCCTGCCGCCTTCTGACCCGCCTCCGTCTTGCTGATTTTCGCGAGGAGGTCGTCGAGGATTCCCATCTGGCGATCGTAATCGCCACATCGCCCCTCGTCTGCCGGCGGCGGTGATCCGAGGAGAAGAGCAGCTAGCGGAGGAGTCGATGAGGCGCACCCAGGCCTGGATGAACACGAACATCTGGGGTGAGGTGGAGCGCTGGTACCGGCTGCCCGGCCCCATCGACGCAGAGCTCATCGAGGACCTGGGCGGCTCCGTCCGGCGGCTCCAGGGACCCTGGGCCTCGGTCCTCCGCTCCGAGACGGTCGTGCACGGCTCCCGGGTCTGGCTCAGCGCCCACGAAGGGGGCACGCTGCTGTGCGCCAGCAGCGACGGCAGCCCCGTGATCTTCGCCGAGGTGGACGCTGCGATAGTGTGGCGCTTCGGCCCCCTGGAGGAGCTGGACGCCATGCCCGAGTACCCGGCAGAGCTCGCCTGGGGGGCGTAGAGGCGGGAAATGAGGGGTTGACGTGACCCCCCGGATCGGAGATTGAGAAGCCCCCCCGAGATCGCCGTGCCTCACTACACCGTTCCCTCCGAGCTCCCGTGACCCTCGAGGTCCTCGGCTGGACTCCAGAGCGGGCCGCCGAGTTCGGGGAGCGGTGTCCAGGGCTGTCGCCGGCGCGGGTGACCTCTGAGCACCGGGGGACCTGGCGAGTCCACACGGGCTCCGAAGAGCTGGTCGTTCGCCTCCCCGGACGAGGCTGGCGAGGTGAGCGCATCGAGCGTCCCGCCGTCGGCGACTGGGTGGGGGTTCGCCGGGGCAAGAAGCTCATCGAGGCCCTCCTGTCCCGAAGGTCGGTGTTCCTCCGCAAGGCCGCGGGGGTGTCCGAACACGAACAGGTCGTCGCGGCGAACGTGGACGCGGTGTTCGTGATGATGGGGCTGGACGACGACTTCAACGTGCGTCGGCTCGAGCGCTACCTCGCCGCCACCTGGGCGAGCGGAGCACAGCCGGTCGTCGTCCTCAACAAGACCGACCTCTGCGAGGTCGTGGCGTCACGGGTCGCCGAGACCCGCGTCGTCGCTGTTGGCTGCCCGGTCGTGGCCATCTCGGCGCGGGAGCCAGAGGCCCTCGATGTCATCGCGCCCCATGCCCACGGGACGATCTGCCTCGTCGGTTCCAGTGGGGTCGGAAAGTCGACGCTGACGAACCTGATGCTCGGAGACGAAGTCCAGGAGGTCAAGGAGGTGCGCGAGCGCGACAACAAGGGACGTCACACGACGACCCGCCGGGAGCTGTTCGTGATGCCGGGGGGCGCGCTGTTGATCGACACCCCAGGCATGCGCGAGCTGTCACTCTGGCGCGCGGGGGCCGGGGTGGATCACGCCTTCGCAGACGTCATCGCCCACGCGGACTGCAAGTTCCGGGACTGCGAGCACCGGGAAACAGAGAGTGGCTGCGGAGTCTGGGCGGCTGTCGAGGCCGGCGAGGTCTCGGTCCAGCGGGCGCGCTCCTATCGCAAGCTCCGTGACGAGCTCGATGAGCAGGCGAAGCGAAGAGAGGTCGCGGAGAGGAAAGCGGGCCGAGGAAGGAAGAGGCGCTGACCTGCTCGGACAGTTTCTGTCCGGAGCGCTGGTTAGCTTGCTCTTCGAGGCAACGTGTTCGTCTACAAGTCCAACCGAGTGGAGAGGCTGCTTCCTCCACTCACCGAGCTGTTGGGTCGTCCGGGCGGAGATCCCTTTGCTCCGGAGACCGTGGTCGTCCACTCCAAAGGCATGGAGCGCTGGCTGGCTATGCAGATCGGCCAGGCCCTGGGCATCTGCGCGAACGTGAGCTTCCCCTTCCCCGGCCGCATCGTCCAGCAGGCCTTCGAGGCCGCGCTCGGGGACCGGGCTGCGCGTCTCGACCACTGGCGGCCGGACTCCCTGGTCTGGACGATCCTCGGCGTCCTGCCAGAGCTTCTCCAGCGCCCTGGTTTCGAGCCTCTCGACCAGTACCTCTCAGACGATCGTCGCGGAGTGAAGCGCTTCCAGCTCGCTCAGCGCATCGCTCGCTGCTTCGATCGCTACGCCACCTACCGACCGGAGGTGGTGCTGGAGTGGGAGCGGGGCCGCGAGCAGACCTGGCAGCCCCAGCTCTGGCGGGCCCTGGCCGAGCGCATCGAGGGGGGCCACATCGCTCGTCTCTGGCGCCCCTTCCAAGACGCGATGGTGCGCCGGGACACACCCCTGGCAGACTTCCCCGACCGCCTCTTCCTCTTCGGCGTCTCCACCCTGCCGCCGCTCTACGTGGACGTCCTGTCCCGTCTCGCCCGGCAGATCGAGGTCCACCTCTTCCAGCTCGCGCCGAGCCAGGAGTGGTGGGCTCATGTGCGGAGCCAGCGCCAGATCGACCGCTACGAAACCGGACTGTTCGGCTCGGCCACGCCGGGGGACCTCCACCTGGAGGTGGGACACCCCCTCCTGGGGTCGCTGGGCCGGCTTGGCCGAGAGTTCCAGCTGGTGCTCGAAGAGGCCGACTACCAGGAGCCGAACGAGGCGCTCTTCCAGGAGCCGGCCGACGACGATCTCCTCGGTGGACTGCAGCGGGACATCCTGCACTTGCAAGCCCCGGAGCGACCCGCCGACCCCCAGGATCGCTCGATCACCGTCCACTCCTGCCACGGCGAGCTGCGCCAGGTGCAGGTGCTCCAGGACCAGCTGCTCCAGCTCTTCAAGGAGATGCCCGGACTGCAGCCACGGGACATCGCCGTGATGATGCCGGACGTCGAGCAGTGGGCCCCGCTGGTCAAGGCCGTCTTCGACCGGGAGCCCAGGGACCCACGCTACGTCCCCTTCCGCGTCTCGGACCGCAGCCTTCGCCGCGACAACCCCGTCGCAGAGGCGCTGATGGCGATCGTCTCGCTGGTCGACGCCCGGGTGAGCGCCAGCGAGGTCCTGGATCTGCTCGGCCACGCACCCATCCGGGATCGCTTCGACATCTCGGCAGAGGATCTCGAGCCGATCACCAGCTGGGTGCGCCAGAGCGGAATCCGCTGGGGAATCGACGAGGCACACCGGGCGACCTTCGACGTGCCCGCCGTCCGCCAGAACACCTGGCGCTTCGGTCTCGACCGCCTGGTCCTCGGCACAGCCATGAGAGGGCACGACGAGCAGCTCTTCGGAGGCGTGCTCCCCTACGATGAGATCGAAGGCACCGAGACACGGCTCCTGGGTCGCTTCGTCGAGTTCTGCGAGCGGCTCTTCGGCGCCCTGGAGCGCATGCGGGACCCGTGCTCGCTCTCCGACTGGAGCGAACTCGCGACCACCGTCCTCGCCGATCTCATCGAGGCCGAGGGCGACTATTCCTGGCAGCACCAGCAGGTCCGAACGGTGCTGGCAGACGCCCGAGACAGGGCCGCTGCCATCGGCTTCGACGATCCCCTGGACGTCGACGTGATCCTCGCCTTCCTCGGGTCCGTCTTCGCGGAGAGCATGCCGGCGAGCGGCTACCTCTCGGGCCAGGTCACCTTCTGCGCGATGGTGCCGATGCGCTCGATCCCCTTCCGCGTCGTGTGCATGCTCGGGATGGACGAGCGAGCCTATCCGCGGCGGGGACGCCACCTGGACTTCGACCTGGTGGACGGCAGCCGCCCCGGGGACCGCACCCCGCGCGAGGACGACCGGACGCTCTTCCTGGAAGCCCTGCTCTCAGCGCGGGACCGCCTGGTCATCACCTACAAGGGCCAGGACATCCGCGACAACAAGGCCGCCCCTCCGAGCGTGATGGTCAGCGAGCTGATCGACGCCCTGGAAGAAGCTCGAGGACCCCTCCGCGACCAGATCGTCGTCGCACACCCACTCCAGCCCTTCAGCCCAGCGAACTTCGGCGCTGCGCAGGACGACCGCCTCTTCTCCTTCGATCACGACTACCTGGAGGGCGCCGAGCGCCTCAGCGGCGGTCGCGACGACCTGCCTCCGTTCTTCGCCGAGGGCTTGCCGGCGGCGGCTGCGCTGAGCGAGCTCGCCTTGGAGGATCTGATCAGCTTCTTCGAGCGAGGCCCGCTGGTGTCGCTGATGAACCGGCGGCTCCGCGTTCGCTTCGGGACAGAGGAGGATCCGATCGCCGACCGCGAGCCGGTCGAGCTCAACGGGTTGGAGCTGTGGGCGATCGGCGCCCCGCTGTTGGACAAGGCCGTGCGCTGTCCCGATCGAGCAGTCGAGGACTACACCGCCGCGGTCCGAGCGAAGGGCACCCTCCCCCACGGCGTCCCCGGCGACTGCCTCTTCGAGACCAAGGTGAGCCCGGTCGTAGAGCCCCTCGCCGAGCAGGTTCGGAGCATGCTGGGCACCTCGCCCCGGCCGGTCGTGCGGGTCGACCTCGATCTCGACGGCGTCCGTCTCACAGGCTCGGTGGATGGCTGGACCGAAGCTGGGCGGCTGCTCTACCACTACTCCAAGCTCAAGGCGAAGCACCACCTGCGAGCCTGGATCGAGCACCTCGCATCCTGCGCAGCCAGCGGCTTCCGGGTCGGAACGCGCTTGCTGGGCAGGCGCTCCGGCGGGGGTGTCGCCCGCTACGACTTCGAAGCCCTGCGCCCGGACTGGGCCAGGGACCGGCTGGCCGACCTGGTGAAGCTCTACATCAGGGGCCAGGAACAGCCCCTCCCCCTGTTCCCGGAGAGCGCTCTGGCCTGGGCAGAGGTCCAGCACAAAGGAGGCTGGGGGGAGTGGAGCTACGCCGCGAAGAAGGCTGGGAGCATGAAGTGGCGGACCCGATGGGGGGGCGAGGGCGATGACCCCCACGTGCTTCGCGCGATCGGGCGGGTCGACTTCGAGCCGGACCTCCGCATCGGATCGGGCCCCGACCTGGCTCGACTCGCCCAGCACGTCTACCAGCCCATGCTGGCCAGCCGGTGCGAGCGATGAAGACCTTCGACCCGCGCCAGCTCCTCCCCAAGGGGACCACGCTCATCGAGGCGAGCGCCGGCACCGGCAAGACCTGGACCATCACGGGCCTCGTGCTGCGGCTCATGCTGGAGGAGGGTCTCGAGATCCAGGACATCCTCATCGTCACCTTCACCGAGGCGGCCACCAGCGAGCTCCAGGACCGGGTGCGCAAGCGCCTCCGAGAGGCCTTGCAGCGCCTGGGCAGCGACGAGCCGACGGACGACGTCATCCTGGAGCACCTGGCCGAGGTCACGGCCCACGACCGCCCCACGGCGACGCGACGACTTCGCGCTGCGCTCAACGACTTCGACCGGGCCTCGATCTCGACGATCCACGGCTTCTGCAAGCGCATGCTCGAGGAGAACGCCTTCGAGTCCGGAGCCCTCTTCGACACGGAGCTGGTCGGCGACCAGACAGACCTGCTCGAAGAGCTGGTCCTCGACTTCTGGACATCCCGCATGGGGAACGCCCACCCGGCCCTGGTCCGGCACGCCCAGACCACCAGCTTCACCCCGCGCCGCCTGCTCGCCCTCGCGGAGCGCGTCGCGGCGGAGCCGGAGCTCGCTGTCCTGCCAGATCGCCAGGACCTGCCCGCCCCCACGGACGACGCCCTCGTCCAGGCCTTCCTCGCGCTGCGGCTCGCCTGGTCCGAAGGGCGCGACGACCTCGAGCGCACGCTCTCTCGCCAGCGGGGAAGCTGGGAGTTCAGGGCGGACCGGCTCCAGACGAAGCTCGGCGGCGTGGACGAGTGGCTCACCCCCAGCCGCCCCGAGAGGTCACCACCCTGGCAGCTGCGAGAGCTGCGCAAGGAGGCGATCGCGGCTCACATCGCCCTGCCGGAGCACCCCCTGCTCGACGCCATCGAGCTGTTCTGGGACAGCTGGAACAGCGAGTCGAGCTCCCTGGACCGGCACCTGATCGAGCTGCTCCTGGAGTTCCGTGAATACCTCCTCGAGGTCCTCCCGGAGCGCAAGGCGGCGAGCGGGACCTGGTCCTTCGACGATCTGCTCCTGCAGCTCGACGCGGCGCTCCGCCCCGAGCGACCTGAGTCCGAGCGACTCGTTGCCGCCATCCGGCGCCGCTACGAGGCCGCCCTCATCGACGAGTTCCAGGACACGGATCCAGTCCAGTACCGGATCTTCAAGCGGGTCTTCGAGGACGCCGGCTGGCTCTTCCTCATCGGTGACCCGAAGCAGGCCATCTATGGCTTCCGAGGGGCAGACATCTTCGCCTACGGCAGGGCGAAGCAGGACGCCGGTGACCGCTGCTACACGCTGTCGGTGAACCACCGCTCGGATCCAGCGCTCATCGAGGGCCTCAACGCGCTCTTCGGGGGGCTCACACGGGCCTTCGCCCAGTCCTTCATCGACTATCCCCAGGTCTCGCCGAAGCCCGGCGCCACCGAGCGCCTCCGCGACGGACTGCCTGCCGTGATCATCCGCGGCTGTGACGACTACGCGCTCCGGGGTTCCAAGCAGAAGGGCAAGCGACTCTATGGCGGGTCGATCGAGCACAGCCTCCCCCGCTTCGTCGCGGCCGACATCGCGCGCCTGCTCCACAGCGGCGCGCTGCTGGCCGGAGACGATGACAAGACGAAGCCCCGACCCATCGCTCCGGGGGACATCGCCGTGCTCGTGCGCAAGAACGCCGAGGCGGAGCGGGTCCAGGACGCGCTCCGAGTCCGGGGCATTCCCAGCGTGCTCCACGGGGCCTCGTCAGTCCTGTCGTCGCATGAAGCGGACGAGCTCGAGCGCTTCATGGCCGGGGTCGCAGAACCCGCGCGGACCACGGGCCTTCGCACTGCGCTGGCGACGGACCTGCTCGGACTCGGCGCCGCCGACATCGCCGCCCTCGACGAAGAGGACTCTGAGGGATGGGATGGCTGGGTAGAGCGCTTCCGCACCTGGCGAGCCCTCTGGGAACGCCAGTCCTTCGCGCGCATGTTCCGGAGCGTGCTCGAGGACCAGAAGGTCCAGCACAGGCTGCTGGGCACCCCCGACGGGGAACGCCGGATGACGAACCTCCTGCACCTGGTGGAGCTCGTGCACACCGCGGCGATCGACCAACAGCTCGGCATCACCGGGCTCTTGCGCTGGCTCCGGGCCCAGCGGATGGACCCGATGGCGAACCCGGAGGTGTTGAGCCTTCGACTCGAGAGCGACGCGAAGGCCGTCCAGCTCATCACCATCCACAAGGCCAAGGGCCTCGAGTACCCCGTGGTGTTCGCGCCCTACCTCTGGACCAGCTGGATGAAGACCGCGCGCGACGAGCCCATCCTGCGCTTCCACCATGTCGGGCTCGAGGATCACCCGCGCATGATCGACCTGGGGAGCGCGGACAAGGCCCAGCACCTGCGCTGGTTCAACGACGAGGTGAAGGCAGAGAACCTCCGGCTCCAGTACGTCGCCCTCACCCGGGCGAAGCACCGAGCCTACGTCTACCTCGTCCCCGGCTACCGGAACTTCGACGACAGCCCGCTCTCCTACCTGCTCCACCAGCCGGAGCCGGTGATCCCCGAGGAAGCCCTGGCGGAGACGCGCCGGCGGGTCGCGGAGCTCGGCATCGCCGCGGTGCTCGACGTGGCGGAGGCCCGGGTGGACCGCCTCCCGGACAGCGTGGCCTTCCAGCGGGTGAGCCGACGCGACGCAGCGGGCGTGCCGCCCTGGGGTCCCGGAGACGGCGCAGCGGTCGTGCTCGCGGCCAGGAGGTGCGCTCGCCAGCTGGACGGAACCTGGCGAACGTCCAGCTTCAGCGGCCTCAAGGGGGACCGCCCCGCGACCGCGCTCGGGCCGACCGCAGAGGGGCGGGATCACGACACGGCGGTCCCCGCGACCCAGGTCTCACGTGCGGGAGAGCCCATCGCGCTTCCAGACTTCCCGCGCGGCGCCAAGGCCGGGAACTTCTTCCACGATGTGCTCGAACACCTCGACTTCACCCTCGATGTCGACCGTGAGCTCGTCACTCGCACGCTGGAGGTCCACGGCTACGACGGAGAGACCTGGCGCGAGCCGGTCTCGGATTTCCTGGACGGGGTGCTGGAGACGCCCTTTCACGACGACGGACTGCGACTGCGCGACCTCTCCCAGGACCAGCGCTTGAACGAGCTGCAGTTCGTCCTGCCGGTGCGCCACGGACTCAGGGCCTGTGATCCCGCCGACCGCATCGATCCGCGGCAACTCGCCCAGGTCTTCCGGGAGCACGCCTCCGCTCACCTCCCGTCCGACTACGCGGACCGACTCGCCGAGCTCGACTTCGAGCCCCTCCACGGCTTCCTGAAGGGCTTCGTCGATCTCATCTTCCACCACGACGACCGCTGGTGGGTCGTGGACTACAAGTCCAACCACGTGGGCGACACGCTCGGGGCTTACGGCGAGGCCGCGCTGGCCGAGCCCATGAGCCACGGCCACTACATCCTGCAGTACCACCTCTACACGCTGGCGCTGCACCGCTACCTCCAGACGCGGCTGTCGGACTACGACTACGAACAAGACATGGGCGGCGCGACCTACCTCTTCATCAAGGGCATGGACCCTGGTCTCGGCGCGTCGCACGGCGCCTTCCGAGACCGTCCGAGCCTCGCCATGGTCGAGGCCCTCGACGACGTCTTGAGGCGCCCATGATCCCCTCGCTCGAGACCCTGCGCGAGGTCGGCACCCTCGGTCCGCTCGACGCCCACTTCGCCCGGACCGTCTGTCGCCTGGCCGGAGACGACGACAGCGACATCGTCCTGGCGGCAGCCCTGGCGAGCCGCGCCCCCGCGCACGGACACGTCTGCGCCGACCTGCGACGCCTGGTGCTCACACCGCCCGCGGATGGCGAAGGGGCTCCGATCGAAGGCGCTCAGTGGCCGGAGATCGAGGACTGGCTCGACCGGCTGGCGCGAAGTCCCCTGGTCGCGGGACCCCTACGACTCGACGGAGAGGGCAACCTCTACCTCCGACGCTACTGGAGCTACCAGGCCGATCTCCTCGAAGCCCTCACGACGCGGGCGACCGAGGAGATCCCCGTCGCGCACCAGGAGCGACTCTCCGAGCGACTGGACCTGCTCTTCGACGGTGGCCTCCAGCGGCGGGCCGCCGAGCTCGCGGTTCGCCGGCGGCTCTGCGTCATCAGCGGCGGTCCGGGGACCGGAAAGACACACACCGTGGCACGCATCGTGGCGCTGTTGCAGAACCAGGCGGACGGCCACATCCGGGTCGTCCTGGTCGCCCCGACGGGGAAGGCGGCGGCAAGACTCCAGGAGTCCCTGCGAGAGGCCACCGAGAAGCTCCCCGAAGAGCTCGGAGCCGGACTGCAGCTGCGCGCGACGACCATCCACCGTCGGCTCGGCTGGAGGCCCGACGCCCCCACCCGATTCCGGCACGACCGCGACCGCCCCCTCCCCGCGGACGTCGTGATCTGCGACGAAGCCTCGATGGTCGACCTCCCGCTCATGGCGAAGCTCATCGACGCGGTGCCGCCCACCGCCCGACTCATCCTGCTCGGAGATCGCGACCAGCTCGCCAGCGTCGAGGCTGGCGCGGTGCTCGGGGACATCTGTCACGGAGAGGGCGACCCTCCGATCTCCAAGTGTCTCGTGAACCTCAGCAAGAGCTGGCGCTTCGCGGAGGCCCCTGGCATCGGAGCGCTGGCCCTGGCCATCAACGCCGGTGACGCAGCGGACGCCCTGGCCATCCTCGCGAGCCAGGAATCGCCCGAGGTCTCCCGGATCGATGCGCCGGAGGATGCTCGCCCCGACGACCTCGTGGGACAGGCTGTCCTCGACGGCTACCGCGACTACACCCGGACCACCGATCCCCGGACAGCCCTCGCCGCCTTGAACCGCTTTCGTGTCCTGTGTGCCCATCGGCGCGGTCGCTTCGGCGTGGAAGCCCTCAACCGGCTGATCCGAGCGCGACTGGTCGGAGCGGGCCTGCTGTCTCCTCGCGGCGAGTGGTACGCGGGACGTCCCGTCATCGTCACCCGCAACGACTACCAGATCGAGCTCTTCAACGGCGACGTCGGCGTGACGCTCAGGGACCCGCAGGGGCGCCTTCGCGTGCACTTCGAGGGCCTGGACGGGACGCCACGCAGCTTCCACCCCGCGCGGCTGCCCCCCTGCGAGACCGTCTTCGCGATGACGGTTCACAAGAGCCAGGGCTCGGAGTTCGACGAGGTCATCCTGATGCTGCCGACCCGCGGCTCCCGCATCCTGACCCGCGAGCTGGTGTACACGGGCGTCACTCGCGCGAAGTCGAAGGTGACCGTGGTCTCCGCGGAGACGGTGCTGTCGGACGCGATCGGCGCCAGGATCCAGCGGGCATCCGGCCTCCGCAAGGCTCTCTGGGGGAGCACTCCATGAGACTCCTCCACACGGCTGACTGGCACCTCGGCCACACCCTCGGCGACTACGACCGCAGCGAGGAGCACGCTGCCTTCCTCGACTTCCTGCTCGAGCAGATCGAGATCAACTCGGTCGATGCCCTCCTGATCGCCGGGGACATCTTCGAGACCGCCAATCCGCCGGTCCGGGCCGAGCGAACCTGGTACGACTTCCTCGCCCGCGCGCGAGCCCGCTTCCCGTCGCTCGACATCGTCGCCATCGGCGGAAACCACGACTCGGCGCCCCGACTCGACGCTCCTCGCCCGGTCCTCTCCACCTTTGGCGTGCGGGTGGTCGGCGGGCTGCCCTTCCGCTCGGGCAAGCAGATCGACACCGGGGGCGTGCTGGTGCCCCTGCACGACCAACAGGGCATCGCAGCCTGGGTCATCGCAGTGCCCTACCTGCGCGCAGGCGACCTCCCATCGGTCCCCTCGGGACACCCGGTCCACGGGGGGGTGCGGGCGGTCTACCAGACCCTGCTGGCCGCAGCACGCGAGCGGATCGAACCCGGAGTGGCCCTGATCGGCATGGGTCACCTCCACGCAGAGGGCGGCTCCGAGAGTCCCGACTCCGAGCGCAAGGTGTTCGGGCACGCGCTCCAGGCCGATGCCCTCTTCGGCGACGCCTTCGCCTACGTCGCCCTCGGGCACCTGCACAAGGCCCAGGAGCTGGCGCCGGGCGTGCGCTACTCCGGCAGCCCGATTCCCCTGTCGATGACCGAGCGGACCTACGAACACCAGGTCCTGTTGGTGGAGTTGGAGGGCGAGGAGCTGGTCTCGACCACGCCGATCCTCGTGCCACGAATGGTCGACCTGCTCCGCATACCGGATGAGGGTGAGCTTCCGCTGGGCGCGGTGCTGGAGCGCCTGAGCAGCCTTCCGGACAGGGACCTGGCGAACAGGACACCGCCCTTCCTGGAGGTTCGGGTCTCGCTCGAGCAGCCCGAGCCCACGCTCCGGCGTCGCATCGAAGACGCCATCGAAGCCAAGGCGGTGAGGCTGCTCCGGGTGAGGACCGCCTACACGGGCAGCGGCGAGGCGCTCACGAGCCCGGAGGTCCTGCAGGACCTGGAGGTCGAAGACGTGTTCCTCCGAATGTGGGCCAAGGACCACAGCGACCCGCCCCCCGACACCGTGATCGATGCCTTCCGGAGCCTGCTCGACGACGCGGCCTCCCTCGGACAGAGCGCATGAGGATCTGCGTCATTCGCGGCTGCAACCTCGCGTCTCTCCGGGGGCCCTTTGCGCTCGACCTGGAGCGCGGAGCCCTTGGCAAGGTCGGGCTCTTCGCCATCACCGGGCCGACCGGTTCGGGCAAGAGCACGCTCCTGGATGCGATGTGCCTCGCGCTCTACGACCGCGTCCCCCGCCTGGAGGGGGCCCGCGGCCGCGTGCGGGGTCACAACGACACCGACAACCTCACGGCAAAGGACGTGCGAACCATCCTCCGTCGGGACACGGCCCAGGGCTACGCAGAGGTCGAGTTCAAGGGGATGGACGGGGGCCGCTATCGGGCCCGATGGAGCGTCCGGCGAGCCCGGTCGAGGGCCTCGGGCGCGCTCCAGACCGCCACGCTCGAGCTCCACGATGTGCCGGGAAGGACCACGATCTTCGGGCCCTCTGATCCCAAGACGAAGACGAAGGAGCGCATCGAGCAGCTGGTCGGCTTGACCTACGAACAGTTCCGGCGATCGGCCCTGTTGGCCCAAGGCGACTTCGCCGCCTTCCTGCGCGCCCCTCCAAGGGAGCGAGCGCAGCTGCTGGAACGCATGACGGGCACCGACATCTACGCCCAGCTGTCCGTCGCCGCCTTCGAGCGCGCCCGTAGAGGACGCGATCGGATCGAGACGCTGTCGAATCAGCTCGACCAACTCGGCATCTTGTCGGAGACAGAACGAAAGGACCTCGAACAAGGAGCCTGGCGGGCTCGCCAGGACCAGCAGGAGGCGAAGACCCGCTTGGAGGCGCTGGAAGCCCAACGCAACTGGGGCCGCGAGCAGGAGCGGCTGCAAGCGGCCCACGAAGACGCGAACCGAGCTCGAGTCGCGGCGGACCTCGCCGTCGAGCCGCCATGGAAGGACGAGCTGAGACGAAACCTGGCGCTGGCTCCACTGCGACTGCTCCGCGACGGGGCCAGCCGCGGCGAGGCGGCGCTGTCGGCAGCGCGGGCGCGCCACGACACCGCCAGGACGGAAGCCACCGAGTCTGCGGCTGCCCTCGCAAAGGCCGTGGCGCTACTGAACTCGGCGCGAGCCCAGGACCAGACCGTCCAAGCAGAGGTCCGAGGGCTCGGGGACGAGCTGTCTCGGGCGCACGCACTCGATGACAGGCGGGCGCTGAGCGAGAGAAACCGCGACCAGCGCCTGGTGGATGTACGAGCCGCAACGAGCGGGGCATCCGAGGCGGCGCGGGCCGCAGCCGAGCTCAGCCGGCGGCTCGATGAGGATCGAACGGAGCTGGCCCGCAGGACCGCAACGCTGGACGCCGACCGCGAGCTCGCCGAACAGTGGCAGCGCATCGACGTAGCGCTCGGGCGACTGGCTCGGGCGCGCCTGGCGACGGCCGGGGTGGAGCCCCACGCGGTCGAGCTCGCTGAAGAGGAGCTCGCCAAGGCGGAGGCTGTGCTGGCTCTGGCGACCGCCGCCACAGTGGCCCTCGACGTCCCCGGGATCCATCGGCGCCGGGCCCAGCTCGACCTGCACGAACAGCTCCTTCGTTTCTCGGAGCAGGCGCGGGCCGCCAGGGTGCGGACGGACGAGACACGGGCCCGCAGGACTGCGGCCAAGGGTCGAGCCGATGAGGCACGGGCGGCTCTCGGAGACGCCTGCCCGCGGCGGGAGCAGGCTGCGAAGGCCCTCCGCGCGGCGGAGTCTGCTCGAAGTCTGGAGGGACGGCGGGCGGAACTCACAGATGGCGAAGCCTGCCCACTCTGCGGAGCCACGGAGCATCCGTGGGCCTCGCACGCCCCCCTGGCAGACCTGGTGGACGACCTCCGCTCCGACCTCCGAGCACTCGAACAGCGCATCGACAAGGCGCGGGCGGCCCTGGCCGCGGCGACCGCAGTGGTCGGAGAGGCTGACCGGGAGATCTCCGAGGCAACGCGCACCGCAGCCCTGGCGAACGAGCAGGCGATCCCCCTGCGCAAGCAGCTCGGGGCTGAGCCACTGAGCCGCCAGCAGATCGACGAGGAGGAGGCCCGTCTCCGCCATTCCGAGCAGCTGGCCGACGGCGCCCAGGCCGACCAGAAGCGAGCGCTGGAGGGGCAGCAGATCGCCAGCCGGAGCCTCGCGACCGCCCAGCGACAGGCGCGCTCGGTGGCCGGCGAAGCCAGCCTGGGAAGAGCGGCCCAGGAAGAGCTGGCGGGCCTGATCGATGACGACCTCGCGGACCCCGAAGCGCTTCGTGTAGGGCTCACCACCCGCGTGGAGCGCTGGCGTCGGACGCAGACAGGGATCTCTGCACTGGCGAAACGCATCGCCAAGGACGAGCTGGAAGACACGAAGCTCCAGGGCGCTGCTGGCCGCGCAAAGGCGGACGCCACGCGAGAAGCGGCGCAGGCCCGACAGGCCGAGGACGAGCTCCGGAGGCTGGTCCAGGCCCGGTCGAGGCTCCTCGGGGGCCGGTCGACCGAGCAGGTCGAGACGGAACTCCGAGAACGGACCCGACTCGCCGAGACCGCCTTCACGGGGGCCCAGAACCAGCACCAGGACGCGCGCGAACGCGAAGCGGCTGCCCAGAAGGGTGAGAGCGACACCAACGGGGCCCTCGTCGATGCGGACGCGGAGGCTTGCCGAGCCCAGCGCGAGCTCCAGGACGCGCTGACGGAGCACGGCCTCGACAAGAGCGACCTCGACTCCGGGCTGTCGATGGGCGGGGAGGAGGTGCAGCGCCACAAGGCCGAGCTCGAGGAGCTCGTTCGGCGAGCCCAGCGCGCCCAAGCGGTGCTCGAGGAGCGCTCCAGGGCCCTCGAACACCACGTCGAGACCAAGCCCACAGCAGACCCCGACCCGGCGGCCGAGGCGAGCGCGAACGAGGCCTGGAACGAAGCAGAGAAGGTCCGGATCCGCCTTCAAGGCCGCCTGGACGCAGACGACCGAGACCGGGTGCGGGGGGACACGCTCCGCCAGGAGCTCGAGGACCTCGGGGAGCAGGCCGCGGTGTGGCGGATGCTCAGCGCCTGCATCGGCTCGGCGACGGGAAGCCGCTTCCGGGAGTTCGCACAGGGCCTCACGCTCGAGCGGCTCGTCAGCCACGCAAACCGCCAGCTCGGCGACCTCGCGCCCCGCTACGAGCTGATGCGAGTCCCGGACGAAGACCTCGAGATCCAGGTGATGGACAAGGCCATGGGCGACGAGGTCCGGCCCGCGGCGAGTCTGAGCGGCGGGGAGACCTTCCTCGTCAGCCTCGCCCTCGCCCTGGGACTGGCTTCGATGAGCACGGACAGGAAGGTCGAGAGCCTCTTCATCGATGAGGGCTTCGGGGCCCTGGACCAACGAAGCCTCGAGATCGCGCTCGCCACCCTGGACGCGCTCCAGTCGACCGGCCGAAAGGTGGGGGTGATCAGCCACGTGCACGGGCTGGCCCAGCAGATCGGTGTCCAGGTCCGCGTGGTGCCGGAAGCTCCCGGGCGCAGCAGTCTGCGGATGCCGGCGTGATCCTCCTCGTGGCCTGCACGAGCCAACTCGCCCCGGGGCCGGCTCCAACCGAAGATCCGCGAGGAGCCTGGGAGACCAGTCTCCAGGCCGCGGTCCAGGACGACGGCTTCGTTGACTACGAGTCCCTCCGCAGCGACCCGGCGCCGCTGGATCGCTACGTGGCCTGGCTCGCCCAGCCCCAGGAGCTCAGCGGTGACGAGCTCTTCGCACACCGCATCAACGCCTACAACGCCTTCACCCTGGCCGGCGTCCTCGACAACTGGCCGCTGGAGTCCGTCAGGGACGTGCGCGTCGGCTTGCTCGGCTTCGGCGGTGCCGGCTTCTTCACCGGCCTGAGGTTCAAGCTCGATGGGACCTGGACAAGCCTGAAGGCGCTGGAGGACGACCAGCTCCGGGCCACCTTCGACGATCCTCGTGTCCACGGCGCCATCAACTGTGCAAGCGCAGGCTGCCCCCCGCTACGGGACGGGCTGTTCACCGCGGAGGGGCTCGACAGCGAGCTCGACGAGGCGATGACACGCTTTGTGGAGACCCGCGTCCGCCTCGACGGCGACGAGGCCGTCTTCTCCGAGATCTTCGACTGGTTCGAGGACGACTTTCGTCTCGACACACCCTGTCACTACGCAGCGCAGTACGACGAGACCTATGCCGCGCTGGCAGAGGCCGACTGTCCGCACCGCTTCGAGCCCTACGACTGGAGCCTCAACGCAGCAAGCTCTCCACAGCGCTGAAGTCCCCATCATTGGCCTCCGGCTCGATCCCGAGGGCGGCACACAGCAAGCCGTAGACATCGACCCCTTCCACGGACTCGACGCTGACGCCCTCGACGAAGGACGGCCCCCGAGCCACGAGGATCCCGTGCATCGATGGAAGGGCCGGGTCGTAGCCGTGGGTGCCTCCCTCGTAGACCTCCGGGTGGGCTCCCCAGAACCCCCGGGAGGAGATCGACCAGCCCTCGTCCGCGAGGCAGACGACGTCACCGATGCGATCGCTGGCTGCGAAGTGCAGGCGCGGCTCGAGGTCCCCCTTCAGTGCACAGGTGACGTGGTCCAAAGCAGCGAGCGCCTCGAGGACATCGTCCGGGGTGTCGGTGAAGAGGTTCGTCACCGGCGTCCAGGTGACGAGGAGATGGGCGTCCGGGTCGATGACGTCGTCGAGGAAGACCACCTGCTCCGACGAGATGCCCGTCATGCCATGGTCCGAGACCACGACGAGGTCCACCCCGTCCAGCCCGCGCTGCTCGAGGCCATCCACCAGCTCACCGAGCCAGGCATCCACGGACTCGATCTCGCGTGACAGCTCAGGGTGGTCCGGCCCGAAGTCGTGCCCGGTCGAGTCCGGCTCCGGCAAATACAGGGTCACGAACTGCGGCGGATCCGGATCCGACAGCCAGTCCAACGCGATCTCGATGCGGCTGTCCCAGGACAGGGAGCCGTTGTAGGGGACGTGAGTCGATGCTGGCCACGCCTCGGATCCTGGCCAGAACAGCGTCGAGGCGCGCAGACCCTGGCGCTCGGCCGCGAGCCAGACGGGCTCCCCGCCCCACCAGCGCGGATCGGCGGTCGCCTCGTCGTCCATCATCGAGAACCACCGGTCAGTGGTCGGATCGAAGATCGTGTTGTCTACGATCCCGTGGTTCTCGGGATGCAGGCCCGTCACCTGCGTCCAGTGGGAAGGAAAGGTCTTGCTGGGAAAGGGAGGGACCAGCGATTCCGCGCGCGCTCCCGCGGAAATGAGGCGATCCAGGGTGGGCGTATCGGCCATTTCGAGGTAGTCGGAACGGAGCCCGTCGAGTGACACAAGGAGCACGGCGTGGTGGGAGCTGTCGGACCCGTCTCCACCCGCTCCCGGTAGACAAGCCAAGGCTGTAAGCAAGGGCCAGAGCACGCGTTACGGTACCGCGCTCGGCGCATCCCGGAACGAATCACAGAAGGAACAGAGGAATGGTAGGACTCGGCTCGTTGGTCATCGCAATCGGAATCTGCGTTGTGTTGTTCGGCGCCTACAAGAAGTTCCAGGCTGGCAAGCTCGCCAGCGCCCCCTTCGTCTCCACCGGCGACGCCTCGAGCGGCACCGGCGTAGGTGAGAAGGGAGCCATCAGCTGCGAAGGAGAGGTCAAGTGCGACCAGCTCCTCATCAGCCCCGTCACGAAGACGGAGTGCCTCTTCTACGAGCTCAAGGTCGTCGGCACCTGGAAGGAGGGCGACAGCTCCAGGAGCAAGGACTACATCCACGAGAAGAAGGCGGCACCCATCCAGCTCGACGACGGCTCCGGCGCGGTGCCGGTCAACGCTGGAGACGGCGGTGACTTCGACGGTCTCGAGAAGACCTTCGAGGAGAGCAAGAAGGAGGGCCTCTTCGCGGACCTCAAGGGCGCCGTCGGCAAGGGCGAGCCCATCATGTTCGGCGAGTACCCCTTCGAGAACCCCCCCATGAGCAAGGCGGACAAGTTCAGCTGTACCGAGAAGGTGCTCAAGCCCAGCGCGAAGCTCTTCGCGAGCGGCAAGTTCGCCGACGGCGTCATCACGACCCCCGACGGCATGCTGGGAAGCCTGATGCTGTCCTCCAAGAGCCGCGACGAGCTCCTCGGGGACACGGAGACGCAGGCGAAGAACTTCATGATGTACGGCGGCATCGGCGCCGCCATCGGTCTGCTCATCGTCATCATCGGCACCGTGTTCTAGTCGCTTCTTCCGCACACGACGAGGGCCCATCCCGAGAGGGGCGGGCCCTTTGTCTTGTTACCCTCCGACCGTGCTGACACTCCTCGTTCTCTGGGCCTGCGAGACTCCCCGCAGCTATCCGCAGGGTCCTCGAGTCGCCCTGGTCGGGATCGACGGCGGTGACTGGGACATCCTCGACCCGATGATCGGCGAGGGACACCTCCCGAACCTGGCGAAGATCCGCCAGGAGGGCTGCACCGCGAACCTGGTCATCGACAGCGCACAGTCTCCCAACAGCTGGACGAGCATCGCGACGGGCCACCACCCCGAAGAGCATGGGATCCAGCAGGGAAACAGCGGGGTCGGCGGCACCTTCGGAGCGACCCAGGAGCAGATCAAGAAGCACCGCATCTGGGACATGACGTCGCGATGGGGACGCAGCACCTTCGTCATCAACTACTGGATCACGGCCCCGGCCTACGCCATCAACGGCGTGATGATCTCCCGGGAGGGAGACAGCGCCTTCCCGCCCGGGATCGACGGCGACCGCGGCTTCGACGTCACGCCCGCCGTCCACGCAGAGGAGATCACCCGGATGGGCGTGGGTCTGCTGCGATCGGGATCGATGCAGAGCCAGCTCGCCAAGGGCGACTTCGATCTCATCGTGCTCCCCTTCTACGGGCACGACCAGAGCCTGCACATGCTCTACGCCGAGTGGGAGGCCGCTCAGCAGCCCGAGAAGCTCGAGGGTCTGGGCGAAACGACCCGGAAGCAGATCGTGACTGGCTTCGAGATCGTCAAGGAGACGGCCAGGCTGGGGGACGACCTCGTCGGCTGGGCGATGGACTACGTCGGCGAGGACGGGTACGTCGTGCTCTTCTCGGATCATGGCCACACTCGGGCCAACCCGAACGAGCGGCGGGTGGCGCTGAGTCGCTCCGTCCTCGACGGTCAGCGCGGCACGATCGAGCACGGCAGCGTCCAGCTCGAGGGCGCGACGTTGAAGATCTCCCACCGGATGTCGACGCCTGTGGTGAACCCGCTCGATTACCGGATGCGCGTGCCCGTCATCACGATCGAGAACGACCCTGACGGCACCGCGAAGGAGACCCTCCTCGCGCTCGTGACTCCAAGCGGGTCACCACTGCTCACGACATACAGGGGTGGGGGCCTCACCGCTAGTCGGGAGCTCATCGACACCTGTGGGAGGACCCTGGGGAAGTACGAGGGACCGCAGTTCTCCTGCTTCGTCAACTCCGGGTCCCACGGGCTCGAGGATCTGGGCGTCTTTGGCGTCCTGGGGCCTGGCGTGGTCCCAGGCGAGACCACCGCCGAGGTGGAGACCGTCGACGTCACGCCCACCGCGCTGTGGTTGATGCGACTGCCGACGGGTGAGGACCTCGCCGGCGCGCCGGTCACGCCCTGCCTCCAGGCCCCGCCCGAGGTCGCCACCATACCGACCTACGAGACCGGCAAGCGCCCCTGGACCGCTCAGCCGCCTGGCTACCAGGACGACGTTCAGCTCCAGGAGTGGCTGAAGTCGATGGGGTACATGGACTGACGGCATGTGGTGGATTCCGCTCGCACTCGCCGACGACCCACCCCGCGGCACGGGTGATGGCCTGCGCCAGCTCACCATCGAGGCTGGCTTCGACGAGGTCGCCGGCGCGACCGGGGCCCCGGTCTTCGTCGAGCACGCAGAGGTAAACGACAAGGGCGAGAGGGAACAGCCACCTCCACAGCATGAGACAAGGGCCGCTTCCGAGCAGGGGGGGGAGACACCTCCGGGAGGCTTCCCAGACGCCGGGCCGGCCATCGTCGGGAGCGGCTCCAGCACCGAGAAGCGAGGCTTCACCTTGCAGGTCGAGGCTCCAGCAGGGGCGACAGTGGTGGCCCACATCGGCGAGTTCGAAGCCGCGCTCTCGGAGGATTCTCCGGGTGTGCACACCGGCGAGATCGGGCGCTACCCGGTCGGGCCGGCGCTCCGAATCCGGGTCGACGATGTCGAGGTCTTCACCTCTGACATAGAGCTCGACGACGACTCGATCCCACCGACGATGCAGGTTCGCTACCAGTAGCCGTCGGCGGACTGGAGCTGGAGCGCCTCGATGCGGGATCGATCGGTCTCCGGCGGGGCCCCGGGGCCGGTGCGAACCTCTACCATGAGCGCGCGGAGCTCCTCGGCGCGCTCCGGCTGTTCCATGACGAGGTCCTCTTCTTGCAGCGGGTCACGCTCGACGTCGTGGAGGGTGAAGGCGTCTGACCCGATGGTCGCCTCGAGGAGCCCGTCGGTGAGGCGGAGGTCCAGCGAAGAGGCGTTGTGGAGGAACCACCGGAGCGCCAGGAAGTCGCTGCCCTCCCGCAGCGACAGCATGTCTCCGAACTCCGCGTAGGCGTACGGCGCCGGGTCGGGGCCCGAGGCGAGCAGGCTGCGGCCGGTCAGTCCCGCGGGGGCCACACCCCCGACGAGCTCGGCGATGGTCGGGACCAGGTCGATGAGCTCGACGACATCGTCGACCTCGCCGCGACCGGGAGCGGGCTCGAGGATCGCGAGGGGGACCCGGACCGTGCGGTCGACGATGATGCCGTGGGTGACAGCGCCCAGGTGGTCGCTCTTCACACCCGTGCGCTCGCCGAGGGAGAGGCCGTTGGTGGAGGTGACGAAGACCCAGCGATCATCCGAGGGGAGGACATCGAGCACGCGAGAGAGCCCCTCTCCGACCGAGCGGGTGACGCGCCGGTAGTCCTCCGCGACAGCGGCGAGGTCGATGCGCTCCCGCTCGGCCTTGTCGGGCTCGGGCCTGAGCGCCACGGATGGTCGGTATTGCAGCATGTGGAGGTCGCTGACCATCACGAGGTAGAGCCTCGGCCCGGAGTGCTCGGACCACCACGCGGCCGCCGTCTCCTCGAGCACTTCCCAGTCGCTGCTGTAGCCCTTCGTCACGTCCGCGACATAGGCACCGGTCGAATAGCCGTAGGCCTTGGCGACCTCGGCCATGCCGGTGGTCCCGGGAGGGAGGGTCGAGCACCAGGGCTGCTGTGCCGCTGGGGTCAGGCTGCTGCCGCTGACCATCGCGCAGAGCGGGATCGAGCTCGGATAGCGCCCCGTGAGCATCGAGCCGAAGGAGGTGTGGGGGGTGCAGCTCTGGGCGTAGGCGGCGCTGAAGCGAGTGCTCGGCTCGTGACCGAGCGCCTCGTAGAAGACCGCCTCGGCTCCCGGCTCGCTGGTGTCCGCCCTGAGTCCGCTCGCGACGAGGATCACGATGTCCGGCTGCTCAGCGGACCCGGCGACCCTGGCCACGGGAGGGGGCGCCTCGGGGGTCGCGCAGGCCAGGACGACGAGCAGCATCTACGGTGCCGTCTGTCCCCGGCCGCCATCCCCCCAACAGGAGATGCGCCCGCCGTCGCTGGCACACGCAAAGTGCGAGCCGCTGCCGACCTCGTCGAAGATGCCAGTCGGGGCGTCGCTCACCGCCCCCTCGCCATCTCCACCCCAGCAAGCGACGGTCCCGCCGGCGAGGAGCCCGCAGCCGTTGGTCACCGCGACGTCGATCTGGAGGAACTCGCCGGAGGGCGGGCTGGCCTGGGTCGCGTCGTTGCGCCCCCAGCAGTGGACCTGGCCGAGCGTGTCCAGGGCGCAGGAGAAGAAGCCCCCGACCACGAGGTGCTCCACCTCGCCGATCTCGGGGACGTCCAGCTCGCCGTAGTCGTTGCCGTCTCCCCAGCACGAGACCTCCCCGTCAACGGACAGGGCGCAGGCGTGCTCCGAGCCGATGCCGACCTCGACGAAGTCACCGCTCGGGACCTCTCCGAGGTCGCGGCCCCAACACTCGATGCCGCCTTCGAGCGTGACCCCGCAGCTCGCGCTCGTGCCCGCGTCGACATCCATGAAGCTGGTGCCAGGCGCATCGCACTGCCCCGCGGTGTCGAGCCCCCAGCACGAGGCGCGCTCGTCGCTGGTCAGCCCGCAGCTGTGGAGGACATCGCTCGAGATGGACACGAAGTCCTCTGCAGGGGCCGCGAGCTGGCCATAGGTGTCGTCGCCCCAGCAGCTGACCTCTCCATCGACGAGCGCGCAGCCGTGGTAGGAGCCCAGTGCGAGCGTACGCGCCGCAAAGGAACCCTGGGGATCGGAGACCGACGCGGAGTCACCTGTCGCAGGAGGTCCCTTTTCCGTGCAGGCGAGGAGCAACCACGACATGGCCAGAGGATAGGTCAGATGCCGAGTGGTCCAGGGGTGTACGGGAGAAGCAGACCCTCGCCGACGACCACCTCCACCTCGGCGAAGCTGTCGTCCTCCCAGGTCAGGAAGACGAGCTCGGACAGCGGGCGCTCGCTCTCTACGGCAAGGCGCGACGCACCCCCATCGCGGGTCTCCGCGACGCGGATCCTCAGCCCTTGACTCTGGACCTGGTACCCGACCTCGAGCGGGGCGAGATCGAAGTTGCGGAACAGCTGCTCGAAGAGCGCGTCCCCGATGCGCCCATCGACGATCTCGAGCTCGAAGCTGTGCTCGTCGATCCACCTGACGCGATGATCTGTTGCGGCGAGCGACAGCGCCTGCCACTGCCGGGGCCCCGGAATGTCAGCGTAGGCGGCCTCCATCGGCAGGTACACGACGACGCCGGGATCGGCGATGCCGAGGAGGACGACGTCATCGCCGTCGTAGGCGCCGACCTCCTGCTTCAGGCGGGCGAACTCGTCATCCACGTAGAGCGAGACCCCGGTCAGGACGAACCACCCGATCGGCGCGAGGCCCAGGTGCGGGATGCCGATCAGGGCGCCGAGGACGTGCCGCTTCTGCCGGTAGAGCTTCACCATCACCATGGCCAGGAGCGGGAAGAGGCCGACCCCGGGGACCAGCAACAGCCGCACGATGGGAAAGGTCGCCATCACGGGGATCAGGGCGAGCAGGCCGCCCGGAACGAGCCACTTCAGCTCGGAGCAGCCCTCCTGATCCGAGAGCCAGCGCATCGCCCACCAGGCGCCGAAGAGGGAGACCACGCCACCGGCGATCAGGAAGGGAATGACCCTGGGTTCGACGAAGGCCGCGTCGGCAGGCAGACCGAGGATCTGGGCCCCCGACAGGATCGGGAAGCGAGACAGGGCCGCGAGGAGATAGGCGCCAAAGTCCGCACTGGGATCGATGTAGAGGCCCGAACCGTGGGTGCCGAAGGAGAGCCCCTTGTACAGCCCGGCCCAGGCGAGACCAAGGAGGACTGCTGGAGCCAGCCCACCCCACTTCGAGCGAGCAGGGCCCCAGACCTGGAAGGCGAAGAGCAGGGCAAAGACGCCCAGGGCGGCCTCTCCGCCTGCGAGACCGAGGGCCAGGCCGAGGACCGACAGGGGCAAGCCGGGCTTCCACCCATCACGCTGCCAGCGGATGTGGGCGATGAGGCCGAGCAGCGCCAGCACCAGGGCGATGATGGCGTTCCGGTTGGCGATCCAGGCCGTCGGGTACCAGTGGGCCTCGTCCACCGCGAACATGAGCGCCCCCACGTAGGCGGGCAGCGCGGGCAGCACGCGGCGGTACAAGCGCCCGACCACGACGACGGCGGCGATGTACCAGAGCACCGAGTGGACGTGGTGCCAGAAAGGCTCGGCCCCGAAGATCCGGTGGTCGAGTGCGTGTGTGAGCGACGACAGGGGCCGCAAGAAGACGATTCGCAGGTCCGGATCGAGCCACCACGGCACGAGGCCAGCCTCGATGTGGGCGAGGTTGTCCCCAACGAAGAAGCGAAAGCAGCTCGGGAGGCCCCAGGGGTCTTCCCAGCCCTCGAAGTAGACGGGGAGGCGCTCGCCCTCGCCGAACCAGACATCCAGCGCCGAGAGGTGGAACCAGTCGTCGAGCATGAATGGCAGGGCAAGGGTCGGCAGCGAGACCAGAAGGGCCAGCGAGAGCGGAAGCCAGGCTCGCATGCCCTTCAAGACAGCGCCTCGGCCATGCCCTCGGCGATCGAACGGCTCCGGTAGCCGAGGTCTCGCTCCGCGGCAGAGTCGTCGTACTCGACCCACACGGGGACCGGGACCGGGACGATGAAGCCCCCGCCGATCCGAGACTTCATGGTCTTGAGCGCTTCATAGGGAGAGACGCTGCCACCAGCGCAGTTGTATGGGCGGCCGATGCTGGTCTCGTTCTCCAGGGCACCGGCGACCGCCGTCGCGACATCCCCCACGTGCACGTGGGGTGCTCGAAAGGTCGGAGCAAACACCAGGCGTCTCTGCAGGTAGCTCCGGTAGCGCGGGATGAACTTGTGGTCGCGCGAGCCGTAGATCGGGCCTGGACGCAGGGCTGTCAGCTGCAGGCCGGAGTGGGCCGCGATCTCCCAGGCGCGCTCTTCCCCGAGCTGCTTGGAGAACATGTACTTGGGGTTCGTCGTGAGCGCCCCCAGCGACCACCGCGCCTGGCGCAGGTTGTTCAGCTTGGGGTGGTCTTCGCCCATGCGCGTAAACGGCCGAACCGCGTACACCCCGACCGTCGAGATGAGCACGACCCGCCGAATCGAAGCCATCGAGGCACCGTGGAGCTGGTTGGTGCAGCCTGTGACGTTGGCGCGCTCGTAGTCCTGCCAGGAGGGATCCACCCCCCGGACACTGAGGGCGGCGTTGGCGACCACGGCGTCGCAGCCCTCGAAAGCGCGGGCGAGGCCCTCTGGCTCCATGATGTCGCCCTGCGCGAGCTCGACCCCCCACTTCGAGGCCATCCACCGGCCCTTCTCCGGGCTGCGAACTACCGCCCGGACCCGAGCACCACGGCCAACGAGGACCTCTGTGATGTGCCCGCCGAGAAAACCGGTCGCGCCCGTCACCGCGATGAGTCGACCCGAGAGCTCCACCGGCGGACGTTACCCTTGATGGGCCGGAGCCCAACTGAACGACGCCGACTGGCTTCGCAAGCACCTGCGCGGAAAGGTGCAGCGAACCGCGCACGAGACCGAGTCCGAGGGACTCAAGGGCCGGGTGCGCAAGCTCGTCGCGCGGATCCTCCAGAAGGTATACAGACGCTCCTCGAAGGAGTCCCGATGAGCAAGGTCCGCCAGATCTTCCAGACGATGCCAGAGCGGTACCAGCCCGGCCAGCTGAGCGCCACCAAGAGCTACTACTTCTCAGTGGGTGACGAGAAGTGGTCGGTCACCTGCCACCCGGATCACTGCGAAGCGGTCGAGGGCAGGACGGGCGACGCCGACGTCGTGCTGAAGTGCGACCCCAAGCTCTTCGAGAAGATGGTGCTCCACGGCAAGATGCCGGGCCCGCTGGACATCGCCCGGGGCAAGATCAAGACCAACGACCCCGGCGCCCTGCAGCAGATGATGAGTCTCTTCAAGATGTGATCAGGCGGCTCTGCGAGTCCCGCAAAGCCCCACTGCTGCCGGCGCTGATCAGCACCGTCCTATGCCTGCCGGCGCTCCGTACCGGCTTCTTCGTCGACGACTGGGTCCACCGCCTCAAGATCCTGGGCGCGCCGGGCTGGGAGACAGGGCTGCATCCGGCCCTCGAGATGTTCTCCTTCATGAAGCCGGGGGCGACCAACGACCTGCTGATCTCCAAGGGCATCCTGCCCTGGTACAGCCACCCCGAGGTGCGGGCCGCGCTGTTTCGGCCCCTGTCCTCGATGACTCACGTGCTCGACTGGCGGGTCTTCGGCGATGCCGCCGTCATGCACCACCTCCACAGCCTGGCCTGGTGGTTCCTCGGCGCGCTCTTCGTCGGGCTGCTCCTGAGGCGCAGCGTAGGCGGCACGGCCGCAGGGCTCGCCGCTCTGCTCTACGTCCTCGACGCTCACGCGATGCCGATCGCCTGGGTGGCGAACCGGAACGCGCTGATCTGTCTCGCCTTCGGGGCTGCGACGGTGTGGACGCTCATCCGCTGGCGGGAAGGCCGGGGCTCGCTGCTGCTTCCATGGACCCTCGCCGGCGTCGGGCTCCTGGCGGGCGAGGCGACCCTTGGCGGCCTCGCCTATGTGGTGGCGTGGCAGCTCACAGAGGACCGACCGTGGAAGGAGCGCCTCCTCCCACTGGCGCCCTACACCCTCCTGGTCCTCGGATGGCGAGCCCTCTACTCCCACCTCGGCTACGGCGCCGCGGGATCGGGGCTCTACATCGATCCGGCCAGGCAGCCCCTCGACTTCCTGCAAGCCGTCGTCGAGCGTGGCCCCATCCTGATGCTGGCCCAGACCTTCCAGGTGCCGGTCGATCTGTGGATTCTCTGCCCCGATCGGCCCACCTCGCCCTGACCGCTGCCGGCTTCGCCACGTGCGCGCTCCTGATCTGGCTGTTCTGGCCTCTACGAAACGACCGTCGCGCCCGCTTCCTCGCCCTCGGCTCCTTCGGATCGCTGGTCCCCCTCTGCGCCGCCTTCCCGATGGACCGCCTCCTGATCTTCGCCGGGATCGGCTTCTTTGGCCTGCTCGCGCTTCGCTGGGAGCTCCACCGCGGGCGCGTGGCCGCCGTGCTGCTGTTGTTGGCCGGCCCCTGGTCGGCGCTGATGCTGCCGCTGCGTGCCGGCACGGTGGACCTGATGATGCGGGGCCTGGTAGCACCCGCTCTCGAGCCATCCACCGGGTCCAGAAGCGCCCGGGGAGACCTGGATCTTCGTGACCGGGCACGAGTTCACGACCTTCTACGTTCCGATCGTGCCGACGCTGCGCGGTGAACCAGCTCCGGCTGCCGTCGGGCTGCTCGCGACCTCCAGCCGGGATGTGTACGTGGAGCGCCTCGACGACCACACGCTGTCACTGGAGGTCGAACGGGGATGGCTCCACGGCACTGGCGAGCGCATCGCCCGGGACACGACGCCCTTCGTCCTGGACGAGGGCATCCAGCGCCCTGGCTTCACGGCCTACGTCAGGGCCGTGACCGCCGACGGTCGGCCCGAGACGGTGGACTTCGTCTTCGACGAGGTCCTGGAGCACCACAGCACGCGCCTGCTCTACTTCGAAGAGGGGAGCATCGAGCTCTTCTCGCCCCCACCCATCGGCGAGGTCGTGACGCTGGAGTCGAACCTGCCAGGCATCCGTTAGACCTGGGACATGCTCATCCTCCTCGCGCTGGCATGCTCCAACCAGCCCGACCAACCCGACCAACCCGAACGCACCGGGCGCTCCAAGCGGTCCAAGAAGGGCGGCAAGGGCGGCAAGGGCGGCAAGGGCGGCAAGGGCGAAGGGACTGAGGCCTCGACCGACGGGACCGTCCCGATCGCCGACGCGACCCTGGCTGGATCGATGCGGCTGGACCCCGGCACCTCGACGGTGGGCTTCAAGGGCCACAAGCTCACGGGCTCGCACGAGGGCCAGTTCAACGGGATCTCAGGGACCGCCTTGGTCGACCGGGGCAGGCTCGTGATGCTCTCGGGAGAGATCGAGCTCGCCAGCGTGAAGACCGACAAGATCAAGCTCGACACCCACCTGATGGGCGAGGACTTCTTCGACGTGGCGAAGTTCCCGAGGGCGACCTTCGAGACGACCTCGGTCGAGCAAGGGGACGGCGGCTACATCATCACCGGCGACCTCGATCTGCACGGCGTCATCGAGGAGGTGAGCTTCCCGGCCACGGTCAGCGTAGGGGGACAAGCCGTCGAGATCGACGCCCAGTTCGAGCTCGACCGCCAACTCTGGGGCGTGTCCTACCCAGGCAAGCCCGACGACCTCATCCAGGACGACGTGGGCATCACGCTCGAGTTGACCTTCACCGCGGGTGGCTGACCAGCTCTTCGAGAGCCTGGAGCGCCATCGGGGCAGCCACCTGGGCGCCGACTACGTGGTCATCGCCCGGCCAGTCTCGTGACCAGAAACAGCTCGCCCAGCTCCAGCTTCAGCTCCGAGCCCGGCTCGATGACGAGGGAGTAGGTCTCGTCGTCGTCCTCGACCACGAGACCGCAGTCCACGAGGTCTGCGAGGCTCATCGTGGCGCTCTCGTCGTCCAGTGTCCCAGCCATGTCGGCCCGGAACCGGCTGACGATCTCGCCACCCTCCAGGCGAAAGTCCAAGAGCAACACAGACCACCTCTCGGGTCACCGGACCCGGACCACGACACGAGGTTCCCGGTCGAAGGCGGGATTGACGCCGAGATGACGGTTGGTGGCGAGAATCCCGACCGCATCGAGGACCTCATATACTGAGCCGGCTCTCAAGGAGGCCCCATGATCGCGCTGCTGTCGCTCTTCGCCTGCGACCAGGACATCGGCATCCAGCAGAACGCCATCTGCGACGGAAGCGTCCAGCCCAGCGAAGACTATGTCGACGAGCCCTTCGACCGGGATGGAGACGGCTACTTCGACGCGGACAACCCCGACTGCGCGGCGGTCTACCCCGCAGAGAGCCTCGACTGCGACGACGGAAACGCAGACGTGAACCCCGGCGCCGACGAGATCGCCTGCAACGGCTGGGACGACGACTGCGACGCGGAGACAGAGGACGAGGCGGACGTGGACGACGACGGCTTCCCGAACTGCGACGACTGCGACGACCTCAACCCGGACGTCTACCCTGGCAACTCCGAGACCGAGTGCAACGGCCTCGACGACGACTGCAACGAGGACACCCTCGACGACCCGGACGTCGACGAGGACGACTACACGGTCTGCGAGGGCGACTGCGACGACATCGACGCCAACATCAACCCCGGCGCCGAAGAGGTCCCCTGCAACGACGTCGATGACGACTGCAGCTCCGCGACGCCCGACGCCGAGGACAAGGACGGCGACACCTGGTCGACCTGCGACGGGGACTGCGACGACAACGAGAGCACGGCCTGGCCGGGCTACGAGGAGATCTGCGACGACGAGGTCGACAACGACTGCGACGGGGAGTGGGACGAAGACTGCGAGCTCGACTACACCGACACCTGGTTCCTCGACACGAGCATCAGCTACGACTGCGCCTACGGGTTCGTGGAGCTGTCCTTCTCCATCGTCGACATCACGCACTCGGGCACGAACATCGCCATCTACGGCGGCGGCACCGGTGGCCAGCCGGGCACGACGACCGGCACGCTGGACGACTCCGACCAGAGCTTCGAGACGGACCGCACGGTGACCGGCGGCTGCGATGAGACCTACCAGTTCATCGGCGAGTTCACGAACGCCGACACCTTCGAGGGGGTGTTCAAGGCCAAGTTCGTCGGCAGCTGCTACGACTGCAGCAACAAGACCTGGTCCATCGTCGGAACGCGGTGAGTTAGACCGAGCGTCGTGGTCGCGCTCCTCAAAAAACCCGCGGTGCTGTTCTGCCTCCTCGTCGCGGCAGCGCTGTTGTTCCGCCTGCCGGCGACGGACGCCGGGCTGCCCTACTGCTGGCATCCCGACGAGCCCAAGCTCATCAACAAGGGCATCGAGATCCTCCAGACCGGAGACTGGAACCCCCACTGGTTCCACTACCCGAGCCTTCCGATCTACGTCCAGGCCCTAGGCGCCGCGCTCTCGTACCTGGGCTCGATGGGCTCCACCGACTTCGTGAAGCTCGCGGACATCCCGACCGGGCTGGACACCGGGCTCATCCACACGATCGGCGACCCCGAGATGTGGGAGCGCGGTCGCAGGATCACGGCGCTCATGGGCGCCATGACCGCAGGACTCACCTTCCTCGCCGGAAGACGCCTCTTCGACGACACGCGGATCGGTGCGCTGGCCGGGTTCTTCGTGGCGTTCTCGCACTACCACGTCGTCCACAGCCGCTTCATCACGGTGGACGTGCCCACGTCGATGGCCCTGGCGGCACTGCTCTTGGCGAGCGCATGGGTCTACCGCGTCGGAGAGAAGCGCCACTACCTCCAGGCCGCGGCAGCCCTTGGCCTGGTCATCGGCTTCAAGTACAACGCCGCCGTTGCGGCGGTCCTGCCCGTGACAGCGTGGCTCTTGTCGGAGCGGCGGAGCGAACGCCTCTGGCTGGGCATCCTCCTGGTCCCACTGGCCGGAGTGGTCTTCGTGATGACGATGCCCTTCGCCCTCTCCGATGTCAGCACCGCCCTGACGGACATGGCGAAGGAGGTCAACCACTACATGTACCGGGGCCACGACGCCGCCTCCACCGAGTCGGGCCTGACTCACCTGTGGAAGATGGTCCGGAGCATCTCGACCGACTTCCTCCCCGCCTGGGCGGTCGGGATCGCCGGAGCGCTCGGCCTGGCTGGCCGCGGGCGGTGGCGGCCCGTGGCGCTCCTCGCTGTCTTTCCCGCGGTCTACCTGGTCTACATGAGCGGCTCCGCCGTCTTCTTCAAGCGCAACATCGTCGTGCTGGTGCCGGCGCTGGCGCTGCTCGCCGCGGTGGGCTTCGTCTGGCTCTTCGAGGCTATCGCTCCGAAGCTCGGCGACCGGGCTGGCCTGCTCGCAAAGGTCGGCGTCGTCCTGCTGCTCCTGCCCGCCGGGGTCTCGGCCTCCGAGACCCTCAAGAGCGTGCGATACGGCACGGACGCCCGGACGGAGATCACGCAGTGGCTGGCGGAGGAGGCCCCGAACGACTGGATCGTGGCCGTCCCCGTCGAGCTCGGCATCCCGGCTGAGGAGCTCGTGGGGTTCGAGCACATCGAGGTCTCACTGCTCGACGGCGGCAAGGGCTGGCGCGAGGCCGGGGCCACCCACGTCATCGGCTCCGACAAGCTCGAACGCGCAGGGGTGCGCAAGACCTCCATCACCGACGAGGCCGTCACCGCTGGCGTGAACTGGTTCGCCAAGCGCGAGCCGGTGCGGGCGCGGGGCAAGGGCGCTTGGGCCCTCGACATCAACGCCCGCAACCCTACGGTCGGCGTCTACGAGGTGGGCGGAAACGTACCCGCGTCCTCGAGGGGCGAGACCGCCGCGGCGCCGGTGGTCGAGGGCGAACTCGACGATCCCTCGCGTTGGCAGGTGGTCCCAGCGGGGAGCAACAGGATCACCTTCGCAGAGGGCCGCATCCGCCTCGACGCTCCCGGAAGCGACCAGCCGGTGAAGGTCTGCGAGCTCGCGCGGACCCCCGTGGTGGAGTCGATCCGGGTGGTCGGCCGCTGGCGCTACGAGGGCCTGACGCGCGAGCGCATGGCAGGCCAGCTCACCGCCCGGTTCTTCACTGGGGACGGCAGCCTGATCGAGGGAGAGACGGACGTCGACAAGGGCATCCAGCTCATCGCCCAGGGGGTCGCATCGGCTGACTGGTCCGACCTCGACGTGGTGATCGAAGCCCCGCCAAGGGCCAAGAAGGTGCGCCTGTGCGCGGAGCTCGGAAGCGAAGAGGGCTTCGTCGAGATCGACGACCTGCGACTGTCCGACTGAGGATCAGGTCCGCACCATCGTCGACGGCATGGAGTGGCGAAGCGAAGCAAGGTGCCGGGCTTGCTCGGCGGGCACCGCTCGCGAGAAGAGGTAGCCCTGCCCATGAGCGCAGTCGAGGCTACGCAGGTGCCGCAGCTGCTCCGCCGTCTCGATCCCCTCGGCCACCACCCCCTTGTCGAGGGACTTCGCCAGGCTGACGATCGCGCGCACGATGGCGCAGTCTTCACGACGCAGCGGCAGGCCGCTCACGAACGCGCGGTCGATCTTGAGACTGTCGATCGGGAACCGGTGCAGGTAGGCCAGCGAGCTGTAGCCGGCGCCAAAGTCGTCGAGGTGCACCTTCACCCCGTGTCTGCGGAGCGCCGCCAGCATCTCGATGGCCGTGTCGGCGTTCTCGATCAGCGCGGTCTCGGTGAGCTCGAGCACCAGCGAGCGGGGGTCCATGCCAGTCTGGCGGAGGATGCGGTCGACGATCTCGACGAACTCCGGCTGACGCAGCTGGTGGCTGGAGACGTTCACGCTCATCGACAGGCTGCTCTCTCCGCCCGCGTTCAGCTGTCGACCGAAGCGACAGGCCGTCTGCAACACCTGGGTCCCCATCGGCGTGATGATGCCCGTGTCCTCGGCCTCCGCGATGAAGTCGCCTGGAAGGACGAGGCCCTCTGTGCCTGGACGCTTCCAACGAACGAGCGCCTCGAAGCCCTCCAGCGAGCCGTTTCCAAGGTGGAGGATCGGCTGGTAGTGAACGATGAACTCACCGCGGTCGATGGCACGACGCAGCCCGGTCTCGAGCTCGAGCCTGGACAGGGCCCAGCAGTGGAGATCCTCGTCGAAGACCTCGAAGCGCGCCTTGCCGAGGCGCTTCGCGCGGTACATCGCGGTGTCGGCGTCCCTCAGCAGGTCCTCTGGCTTGCCGTAGCTCCCGTCCCCGTGACAGATGCCGATGGAGACGCTGGTGAAGACCTCCTGACCACCTACGACGACGGGCACGCCGAGGGCATCGTGGATGCGCTTGGCCGCGGCCTCTGCGCCCTGCTCGGGATCGATGTCCTCGAGCAGCAGCGCGAACTCGTCACCGCCCAGGCGCGCGACCGTGTCGGATGGCCGGACGCACTGGCGCAGGCGGCGCGACACCGCGATCAGCAGCTGGTCTCCGACGAGGTGGCCGAGGCTGTCGTTGATGACCTTGAAGCGGTCCAGGTCCAAAAACAGCACGGCAAAGGCCGCCCCGTCCTGCCGCTGGGAGCGTCGAATGGCCTGGGCCAGGCGATCCAGCAACAGCGTGCGGTTCGGCAGCCCCGTGAGGTCATCGTGCAGCGCCTCGTGCAGCAAGCGCGCGGCCGCCTCGCGGCGTCTGGTGACGTCCGAGAGCGAGCCTGCCATGCGGGTCTGCCCGTCTCGGCGAACCGCCCGGCCCCGGGCCAGCATCCACCGCCAGTGGTCTGACTCGGTCCGCATGCGATGTTCGTGCTCGACATGGGGGGACAGCCCGCCCAGGTGCTCGCGGATGGCAGCCAGAAGCGAGTCGAGGTCGTCCGGATGGACCCGAGCGAACCAGTCTTGGGCCGAGGAGATGCGCAAGTCGTCTGGCAGACCGAGCATGTTCCGCCAGCGTGAGCTGGCCACGAAGCTGTCCTCCTCTACGTGCCAGTCCCAGATGCCGTCACGCGCCCCGTCCAGGGCCCGGGCGTAGCGATCACGACTGCGCTCGAGCTCCCTCACGAGACGGCCACGCTCCAGCGCGTAGCGAATGGCCCGTCGAACCACCTGCGCGTCCATGTTGCGCTTGATGAGGTAGTCCTGCGCGCCGCCGGCCACGGCCTGCAGCGCCACGTTCTCGAGCTCCATGCCGCTCTGCACGACGATGGGCACACCTCCAGCCGCGGCGAAGGCTGCCTCGAAGGTGGAGAGCCCCTGGCTGTCGGGGACGTGGAGGTCCAGGAGCGCCACGTCGAAGCCTCCCCCCTCGAGGTGGGCGACGGCGTCGGCGAGGAGCGTGACGTGGGTCACGCTGAGCTCTTCCCCTTCCAGCCAGCCCACGAGACGCTCGGCCTCGGCAGGGGAGTCTTCCAGGATCAGCACCTTCAGCATCAGCGTCTCACTCGACAGGAAGTCCGAACTGGAACGTCGACCCGCCGTTGTTCGAGTCGACCCAGATCCACCCCCCGCGCGCCTCTACCAGGCGCTTGCAGATGGCCAGCCCGAGCCCGGCGCCGCCCTTGGGCACCTCGCCCCGCTGGTAGGCGCCGAAGATACGCTGGCTGTCCTCGAGCGGGATCCCCGGTCCGTTGTCCGCGACCGAGAACACCCAGTTGTCGTCTCGTTGAACACAAGAGACGGTCACCACGGGCTCGCCGTCGGCGTAGCGCACGCCGTTCCCGATGAGGTTCTGGAGGAGCTGGAGCAGCTCCGTCCGCGGCACCGTCACCTTCGGCAGCGGTCCGCGCTCCACCTTGCCCCCGCGCTCCTCGATGAGGGCGCCCAGGTTCGAGACCGCCTCGTCGAAGACACGCTCGGCGTCCGTCTTCGCGCCCTCTGTTGCCTCGTGCGGGAGCAGGTCGCGGACGAAGACCTCCATCCGCCCCACCGTCTCGCGAGCCTCGTCCAGCAGCCGCTCGACCTTGGGGTCGACCTCTTCGCCGAGGCGCTGGCCCAGCTGCTCGTGACGGATGGCGAGGGTGCGCAGGGGTGCCTGCAGATCGTGGGCGACGGTGTGGGCGTACTGCTCGAGGCGCTCCTTCTCCGCAAGCAGGAGCGTGTCGCCGGATGCGGGTGTCGCCGCATACCGAGCCTCGGCGAGGTCCCTGGCGAGGCGCTCCTCGTCGCTGACGTCGATCAGGACACCCCACCCTGCGGAGAGCCGCAGCTCGAACCAGGCTCCTCCGATCCGCACTCGCTTCCGAGTGTCCGAGCCATCGAGCTCCTGGTCTATGGCGTGCAGGACGTTGGTCTCCGGCCCGGCGCCGAAGAGACCGTCGAAGGCGGGGTTCGCGTCGATCAGGCAGCCGCCGCCGTCGACATGGAACCAGGGCAGACCCGCCCTCTCGAGCATGCGACCCAGGTCCGGGCTGGTCTCGCTTGGAGTGACGGCGGACAGCGTGGCGGGCAGCTTCGCGACGAAGGCCATCGGCACCACGCCGTCGATGCCGCCGCGGGCGACCTCGTCGGGAGGCGCGTCCCCGAGGACCAGGGTCTTGCAGCTCGGGAAGCGGCGCCTCAGGGTGGCGACGAGCTCGGCGGGAGAGGTCCAGGCCAGGGCCCAGGACAAGACGCAGGCGTCGATCTCGCCGGCTGCGAAGGCCTCGGCGAAGCCCATCGCCCCGGCGACCTCGCGGACCTCGACACCGCTCCCACGCAAGACATGGCCTGCGAGGGATCTCAGGTCGGGATCGTCCATGACGAGGAGGACGCGGGAGCTGGCCAAGGGGAAGCGGGGCGGGGGGTAGTGGTGGGATCTCGACGGAAGAGGACACCATAGCGGTAGTGGATCATTAAGGGAAGTATTGACGTGTCATGCATTTCGGGCTTTTCCCAGACATACTGCTGCTTACACTTTCCCGGACCCGAACAGTGGAGGGCGACATGCAGGATGTCTTGCTTCTGAACGCCGACTACTCTCCTGTCCGAGTCCTGGACTGGCGTCGGGCAGTGAATCTGCTGATCGACAAGAAGGCCAACCTCGTCGCTCCCTACGAGGGTCGCCTCATCCGCTCGCCGAGCACCACCCTGCCCTGGCCTGCCGTGGTGAACCTCAAGCAGTACGCAAGCCACCGCGGCAAGGTCCGCTTCAGCCGTCAGAACGTGCTCGCGCGCGACGTCTGGACCTGCCAGTACTGCCGGAGGGCGCCCCGCACCGGGCTCGGTCACCCGATCACCGTCGACCTCACCCTCGACCACGTCGTGCCGCGCTCGCGCTCCAACAAGGGCCGCGTGACCCTGCCGTGGAACGGCAAGCGGGTGCCGGTGACCTCCTGGGAGAACGTCGTGACCGCATGCCGGGGGTGCAACCAGCAGAAGGCAGACCAGACGCTGAAGCAGGCTGGCTTCTCGCTGCGCCGCTGGCCGCGCCGGCCGACGCCGTGGGAAGGAGTCCAGCTGCTCTTCTCGAGGGTGACCATCCCCGACGAGTGGAGGGACTACCTGCCAGCGGCGGCCTGATCCTCATCGGGCACCGTGTCGTGGAACTTCGTCAGATCGAGCATCAGAGCTCCGGCGAGGTCACCGGGAGATGCAGGCGAACCTGGGTGCCGGCGCCTACCTGGGAGAGGAGCTCCATCCGGCCCCTGTATTCCTGGGTTGCCCGCTGGACCATCGCCAGCCCGACCCCGCTCCCCCTCGCGCCCTTTGTGGTGTAGCCGCCCTCCAAGGCGCGCTGGCGCACGGACGGGTCCATGCCGGCGCCGTCGTCGATCACGTCGACCATCACCTCGTCGTCCCGATGCAGCGCCGAGATGACGACGGTGCGGGAGCCCGCGTGGCCGGCGTTGATCACGAGGTTCAGCAGCACCTGGGCGAGCACGTGGGTGGGCATGCGAACCGGTGGGATGTTCACGTCCACGTGGGTCGTGACCTTGGGGTTGCGCTTGCTGCCCGCCATGACGACAGCCGCCTGGATGGCCGCCATGCAGCTCCCCGGCCCTGTGGTCCTTCGCACCAGGGTGCGCCCGCTGCGCGCCACCGTTCGGATGTGGTCCAGGGTGGACTCCAGCGCGTTCATGGTCTCCCTGGCCCGTCCGAAGCGCTGCTTGTCCACGCTCACGCGAAGGTCCTCGAGGTAGGCCATCATCGCGGTCAGCGGGTTGTTGATCTCGTGGAGGATGGTCGCGGCCACCTCGGTCGGATCGAGGGGTCGAGCGCCCTGGGGTCCACCCTCACGCGCCTTCAGCTCCGCCACCTCCTTCGCGTGGACCTCTCGGACCCGCTCCTCCTGAGCCGCTCGAGCGCGGGCGACCTCGACGACGCGAAGGAGCGCGTTGCGCTCCAGCGGCACGGAGATCCAGTCGACCGCGCCACGCCGGATGGCGTCTGAGACGATCATCGGATCCGCCGGTCCGACAGGGACCACGTCGACGTGACCCGGGTGGGCGAAGGAGACCGGGTCGAGGCGCGCGTCGCCCAAGAGGAGGCAGCGCCTCGACATCGCGACGAGGTCGTGGGCCTCGCGGCGGTCGTGCACACACCGACTCGACCACCCGAGTTCCTCGAGCAGCTCGGCGACCGTCGGCCCGAAGGTGGGCCCGGAGAAGATGATGATGTCCGGCTGACTCAAGGTGGCGAAAGCCTACCGCGTCAGCCCAGACGCGGTCTGATCAGCATGATGACAGCAGGCAGGACCAGCAGATCGACGAGCAGGGCAAACAGCATCGCGATGCTGATGAGGACGCCGAAGTAGACCACCGACTTGACCTCTGCCAGGGCAAGGACCGAGAAGCCGAGCGCGAGCACGATTGTCGTGACCGCGAGGCTGCGGCCGACGCTGCCCACGGTGCGTCGGATGGCCCCTTCGTGGTCACCGTCCGCACGCAGCTCGGCTCGGAAGCGGTAGAGGAACTGCACCGTGTCGTCGACGACCAGCCCGAACACGATGGCGGCGATCGTGACCGTTGCGACGTCGAGGCGGATCTCGGCCAGGCCCATGACCCCCAGCACGAAGAGCACCGGGACGAGGTTGGCGGGGATGGCGAGCGCGGCGATTCGCATGCTGCGGAACAACAACGCCAGCAGCAGGAAGACGACCACGAAGGCCAGCCCGAAGCTCTTGAGCTGGCTCTCGACGATGTAGTCCATCATCTTCACGTAGAGCGGCAGGTACCCGCTCGGGACCAGCGTCACCCCCTCTGGCATGTCCGCCTGGGCGAGCACCGTATCGAGGGTGTCGGCCATGCCTCGTGCCGACATCATCTTCATGCCGAAGGTCACGCGCAGGGTCTCGTCGTCGACCCAGGGCTCGTAGTCGACATCCCGCTCGCTGAAGAAGACGAGGCTCTGGATCTTGCCGTTGGCCTCGTCGACATCCAAGGCGTCTGGCAGGGCAAAGCTCTCGGCTCGGCCGTCGGTCATCGCCTGGTTGAGCTTCTTCAGGATGTCCACGACGCTGCGAGACCAGCCGATGTTCTCGTTGTCCTCGGCGGCGGTGGCCCACGCGTCGACGGCTCGCAGGACCTCGATGTCCAGCGGGTCATCCGCCCCGGTGACGACAACCTCGAGCGGCATGTAGAAGCCGACGTTGTCCTCGATCCAGTCGCTGTCGGCCTTCACCGGGTGGTCGTCGTAGAGGAAGTCGATGCTGTAGGTGTCGACCTCGATGCGGGCGACGCCGATCGAGCAGACCAGCGCCAGCAAGCCGGTAGCGACGAGGACCTCGCGGCTTCGCCGGATGCCGAGATCCGCCAGCCAGTCGACGATGGCCTGGATCCACCCGCGGTCCACCTGGGCCGGCTCGGACTTCTCCGTCGACAACGCGAAGGTGCAGGCAACGATCGCGGCGACAAAGGCTGCCACGAGGCCGACCGCAGCGAAGGCCCCCATGTCGCGGATGACGGCCATCGGCGCGGTGCAGAGGGCGAGGAAGCCCATCGCGGTGGTCAGGGTGTTGAAGAGGCAGGGCCAGAACATGAAGCCCACCGCCTTCACGACCCGCTGCCGCCGGGTGCCCTCTGCTTGCTGGGCGGCGTGGCTGAGGATGTGGACGCAGTCGCTGATGCCGATGATGACCACCAGCGTCGGCAGCACCATCGTCACCATGTTGATGTCGCGTCCCGCGGCCCCGAAGGCCCCCATGAGCCAGGTGGCGGCGATCCCGACGGTGCCCATCGTGACGACCACCGGCAGGATGCGCCTGTAGAGCACCGCGAGCAGCAGGATGATGAGCAGGTAGCTGGCCGCGATGAAGATCCCGGAGTCCACCGTCGCGAGCTTGTTCAGGGCGGCGTAGATGACCCCGATCCCCGCGCTCCTGACAGGCAGCTCCGCCTCTGCGAGGTCGACGTCGAGCTGGGCGAGGATGCCGTCCCGCCGCGCGTCGATGTCGTCCATCGCGTCCATGCGCGCGAGCACGAGCCCGGTCTTGCCGTCCTCGCTGACGAGCACGCCGGTGAGCAAGGGGTCGGCGAGGATGTACTCCCTGAGCGAGTCGGACTCGGTCTCGGAGGCGAAGCGCTCTGGCACGAGCGCCTCGACCTCGATCACCTCGCCGTCCCCGCGGATGTCGATGACGGTGACGAGGCTCTGGACCTCGCCGATGCCCTCTACGCTGGAGGCGACCTCTCCGACGCGCCGGAGCCTCTCGTAGCCCTCTGGGCGGAGGATGCCCTCGGGGTCGTGGACGGCGAGCGCGATGACCTCGTCGTTGCCGTAGTCCTCTTGGAAGTCGTGGTAAGCGGCGAGGGTGGGGTCGCCGTCGAGGAACCAGATCTCGACGGCGTTGTCGACGCCGACGGTCGAGGCCTGCCAGCCCGCGAGCCCGGTGAGCAGCAGACAAGCCAGGAGCGCGACCCACCGGAAGTCGTAGATCGCGCCGACGATTCGCTCGCCCCAGGTCATGCCTACTCCACGGCGCCCGCTGCGACGCACCAGGCCTCGTACCACGGCGCCAGGGGCGTGTCCGTCGCTGGAAGCTGGGGCACCGCCGAGCTCGCGGCGTCGTCCTCGTCGAAGCCCCAGACCCGAACGATGCGGCCCTCGGCCTTCCAGGCCTCCACCTGCTCGGTGTCGCCGCTGCTCACGGCGGCGAAGCTCGCCTGGGCCTCGATGAGCGCGTCGTTGCCCTGCTGGAGCTCGACGAAGGCGCGGGTCGGGTAGGTGATGCGCTCCCCGTTCACCACCATGTCGCCCTCATCGCTGGTGACGACGAGCTCGCCGGCGCTGGTCTCGTCGTAGCGAGCATCGCTGGTCGTGTCGTGGTCTCCGAGGCTCACGACCGAGTCCTGGAGCTCGAGCAGCCAGAACCACGTGGACCCGGTGCTCGCGCTCTGGTGCACCTCGCGGAACTCCGTGCCCCCGAGCCAGCTGAGGCTGGGTAGAACCCCGCTGTCGAACGCGACCGCGTCACTCCAGACGATGTCCTCGCCGTCGAAGCGCCCGGCGCGGTAGTCGAGCAGGTTGCCCTGGTCCGTGCTGATCAGCAGCACCTCTCCACCGTCGGTGAGCGCCACCGCGGGGTCCCAGCCCGAGCCCAGGGCCCCGTGCCGCTTCCAGCTCACGCCCTCGCCGTCGAGCTGGCCAGCCCAGTACCAGAGCGAGCCCAAGCCGTCGTCGTGGACCTCGACGACCTGGCCCTCGGCGTTCACGGCGATGGCGGGGTTGGCACCCTCGTCCCGCAGCGCGGCGAGCCGCGTGCCCTCGTGCCCGGAGTAGACGACGGCGACCTCGCCGCGCATGGCGTCGAGGCCGGCGAGCTCCACGAGCAGGTCCTCGCCGAAGGCCTGGAGGAGCTCGTCGCCGAGCCGAGCCAGGTTGCCCTGGTCGTAGTGTGGGTTGTCGGTGAGGTCGTCCTTGAGGTCGAGGCCCAGCACGATCGGCGCGTGTTCGGGGTGCTCATCGGACCACTGGGAGATCACGGCCAGCCAGTCGACGAGGGCGTCGGAGGCTGGGTTGCCGTCGTGGTCCACCCCCTGACCGACCCACAGGTGGCCGATGCGGTAGCCCTCGTCCTCGAAGTCGTCGTCGTGCACGTCGAGCTCGAGGAAGCGCACCCCAGCGTCGAGCTGCTCCACGAGGCTGCCGCGGTCACCGCCCTCGTAGGAGTTGTGGCTCGCGCGCAGGACCAGCTCCGACAGCTCTCGCTCGTCGATCGGACCGCTGTCGTCCGCGGGCTGGCTGTCCGGCACGCTGTCGCTGCTGTCGGCACGAGCGCTGGTGTCGGGCACGCCGGAGGGCGGCGAGACCTGGTGGGTGCAGGCCAGGAGCCACGTCACCCCGCGGTCTCCAGGTTGAAGCCCCCATATACGAAGGCCCGGTCGCGGAAGAGCAGGTCGCTCGTGTCGTGGACCTCGAGCCGATCCGCGAGGGACTCGGGGCGACTCCGAGGCACCAGGGTGTTCCAGTAGGCCAGCCGCGCTCCAGGCGCGGAGTGATCCAGCGACAGTCGAAGCAGGACCTCGTGGTGCTCGGGCGTCACGTACTCGAAGAGGTTCGAGAAGTTGAAGGCGGTCCAGCCGCCAGCCTCGACCTGGGACTCGAGATCTCCGTGCACCAGGGTGATCCGCTCCGCTGCCTCGCCGAGCATGCCGTGGCCCTCTCGGGTGAGGTAGGCCCGAGAACACTCGAGGTCGAGGTAGCGACCGGCGAGCATCCACTGGAGGTAGGGGTTGTCGCGCACAGGCAGCTCGGAGAAGGCGTGCTTCGCGCGCCCGAGGAAGGCCTCCCCGACCGGCCCATCGACCTGGGCGAACTGCTCCTTGCTGCGCCCGAGACGGGCCATGACGAGCTCGCTGAAGAAGAGGCGGAAGAGCCCCCGCCAGCGCAGGTTGTCCCAGCGCTCCTCGTAGAACCGAGCCTGCTGTGCGACCGACTCCAGGTGAAGGAAGTCCTCGATCGTGGAGCTGCGATGGACCAGCGGCAACAGCTTCGTGCGGAAGGTCTCGAGGTAGCGCTCGAAGCGCCCGAGCTTCAGCACGCCGAGGCGGATCGTGCCCTCGTTGTCGTCCCAGAAGCTCCGCGCATCCTCCGAGAGGTGCTCGCGCACGTGGTGGTAGATGTGAACCCGCCGCCCGCCCTCGAGCAGGCCCAGGAGCTGCAGGTGCTCCTCGTAGGGAAGGCGCCCGCCAGCGAGCTTGAGCTCGGTCAGCGCGATCTGCTGGAAGGAGAGATCGACCGCGACGACCTCTGCGCCCTCCAAGGCGAGCTTGATGGAGTTGTCACCGCCCGAGCAGATGGACAGCACACGGTCCGCCGGGCCGACCTGCAGCGCCTCCTGCAGGATGTCCTCGTCCTCCCAGCACTGGGCGTAGTTGATCCTGCTCGCGAGGTCGGTCTCGGAGAGCTCGGAGCGAAAGCGCCTGCGGTCGATCTTCACGGACTCGGTATTACTGCGGCGATCACGTAGGTGGATCGGATGATCGCCGCGGTAGCCGACGGTCGAGCTCGAGATCGCGTGGTTCGGAGATGACGAGCTCGCCGAAGCGACCATGACGCGGGTTGATCAAGGCGTTGTCCGAGATCGGCACCAGCGCAGATGGCACCAGGGTCGCGACGCTCGAGCGTGCGCGACGCCAGGCATCACCTGCCTCGACGGCGCTCGGCGAGGACAGATCGATCCAGCCGTCGGGGGCGTCCAGCTCGAGGATCGCGTCGTCTGGCACGTCCACCTCGAACCACACGAGGTCAGGGGGAACCAGCGAGAGGTCGACGTGGACGAGCAGCTCGAGGACGCAGAGATCCAGCGTCGTCGAGGCGTACACCACAGGCACACCCGGGCTGTTCCAGCGCCCACCAGCGACGGCAGCGCCGTGACCCGTGAAGGCCGTCGTGGCCCAGCGGCGCTTCGAGATCCGGTACAGCTTCAACCGATGACGGCGTGCTCGATCCGGGTGAGCACGTCGTCGACACGCTCGGCGCCGATGTCCGTGTCGAGGAGGGACAGGGGAACCACCCCGCCCAGGCCCCGGTTGCCGCGACGCAGCCACGCCGCTGCCCGCTCGGAGCTGCCGAAGACATCGACGGCGTGGGAAGCGACCCGAGCGATGCGCACGTTGCGACCGAGTGCCTGCTCACCACCCATCAGCGTGACTATCGACGGCGTAGGGCTCATCCGAGCTCCGTGCCAGATGGCATCAACATAGCGCCACTTGCGCCCCGAGAGAAGACTCAGGTGGCTTCGACCACCTCGACGACTCCCGTGTCCCCGTCCATGCGGATGACATCTCCGTCGCTGACCCGCTCCGTGAGCCCCCTGAGTCCGACGATGGTCGGGATGCCCATCTCGCGCGCGACGACCGCCGAGTGGGACAGGAGCGAGCCCCGCTCCACCAACAGGCCCGAGATCGAGGGATAGAGCGGCACCCAGCCCGGATCGGTGCGCTCGGCGACCAGGATCTCGCCCGACAGCCGCACCCCTCCGCTGGGGTCGTCGAGCACGACACAGGGCCCCTCGACGACCCCAGGGCAGCAGCCGGTGCCGACGAGGTTGCCGTCGGCGTCGATCGCCGGCTGGATGGGGCCGCGGAAGCGGTTGCCGATGTAGACCATGCCGCGAGTGTGGAAGCGCTCGTCCGGTCGCGGACCGGCGCGGTAGCCCTCGAACTCCGCCCGGCGAAGCGCCACCAGCCCGCGGAGGTCGGTCGTGACCGTGGTGCCGCGCAGGAAGCCCTGGACCTCCTCGATGGTCAGGTAGAACACGTCCTCTCGAACATCGAGGACATCGGCCTCGACCAGGCGCAGTCCCCAGGCGCGGATGATGTCCCGCACGAGGCCGAAGACGCGGGTCCGGGCGAAGCGCAGGTCCTCGCGGCACTTCACGCGACGCCGGGTGTTGTCCAGGATCCAGGCGAACACCCAGGCCTTCAGCCCGCTCACCAGCGAGAACGCCCTGGCCTCTGCGGCCAGGCGCAGGCGCCGCTCGGAGGCCCCGAAGTCGCTGGGATCGAGCGCGTCGCCGCGCAGGTAGTTGCGCAGGATGGCTACGAGGAAGCCGGGACGGTGCCGCAGCGACAGCGTCTCGAGCTTGAGCTCGTCCACGCAGCGGTCACCGTAGAGAGCGATGTACCGGTCGAAGCGCTTCTTGAAGTCCGGGTCCCCCAGCGCCTGGGCGAGGATCTCGTCGTCGTCGCCCTCGCCGAGGAAAAGCGCCTCGAGCTCCGAGCCACGCAGGTCCGCGGCCATGCCCAGGGCCTCGATCGTGGGGGCTGTGGACTCCAGGTCTCCCTCGCCGGCGAGGAGCTCGTTGTGGAGGTTCGTGTCCTCGTCCGCCGTGAGCTCCTGGCACTGCTTCTTGAGCAGCCCGTAGAAGATCATGACGAAGAAGTCGTTCACGATCGGCGGGGTCCACTCCCACAAGAGCCTGGTCTCCAGGTCCTGGTAGACCGCCAGCAACTCGAAGGGCGAGAGAGCGTCGAAGTCCTTTGCCCGGTGCTCTCGATAGGCGGCGCGGAAGAGCTCCGAAAAGCGCCGCACGCTGCGGTCGAGGGTGAAGACTCGCCAGACCATCTTGACGCCCAGCCAGGCCAGCCTCGGATACCAGACCAGGACCTTCTGCCAGCCCGCTGCCTCGGCGCCGGCGTCCTCGTCCTCTGCGACCTCCGCGACCCCCATCATCTGCTCCATGAAGGCGCGGTTGACCTGGTAGCCAGGGAGCAGCGTGAGCACGCCGTACCAGGCGTTGAGGTTGTAGTAGACCCGGCCCCGGACCAGGCCGATCATGCGGTGGAACATGCCCTCGTTCCGCCGGAGCGTGGTCGCGTCGACACCCATGACCCGACAGAAGAGCTGGTAGATGATCGTGTAGGCCCGCTTGGCGAAGCTGTAGGTCATCGGCGTGGTGACGCCGCTGTAGCTCTCGACGATGTTCGAGTTGTCCCACAAGAGCCGCCGGCCCCGGGGTACGCGCACCGTGACCGGCCTGACCTGGACCACGAAGAGCTCGTTTCCGAGCACGCAGAACTCGATGTCCTGGGCGCCGCCGAGCTCCTCGTCGAGACGCCGGCCCAGGCGCGCCACGCGGCGGACCAGCTGCTCGCTCAGGCAGGGAATGCCTCGCATGTCGAGGGGCACGGGCGCCACGCCCTCGCCCACCCGGAAGGCCTCGTCCTTGTCCTCGAGCTCCTCGTCGACCTCTTCCCGGCGACAGACCCGGAAGGTGTCGCAAGGCACGAGCCCCTGGACCACCCCCTCCCCGACACCCCAGGCCGCCGAGATGAGCACGGTGTCCGGATCCTCGGGGGTGCCGGTGAACATGACGCCCGAGGCGTCGGGGATGACGAGCCTCTGCACGACGACGGCCACCGGGCTGGGCTCGATGCCCGCCTCGCGGCAGTATGAGCGGACCCGCTCGCTGTTGCCGGATCTCCAGCAGGTGGAGACCGCCTCGACCACCTCGTCGACGGTGGAGGCGCCGAGCACGCTCTCGAGCTGCCCGGCGAAGGAGTGGCTCGCGCCGTCCTCGGCCACCGCGCTGGAGCGTATGGCGTAGGGTCCCGGCCCCAGAGCCTCGAGCGCAGCTTCGAGGGGCCCACGCAGCTTCTTGGGAAAGCGTCCGGAGACCCGGTACTCACGGGCTTCCAGCACGAAGAAGTCCGGGACGGGCAGCTCCAGCCTCACCATGCGGACGAGGCCAAGACCCTTGCCGCCGATGATGTCCGCGCCGACGTCGTCAAGCGCGAGCTCCCAGCCCTGGCGGATCACGGCCACGCGAAGGCCCCGCTCAGGAGCATGCAGAGAAAGAGGACCAGGGTGGATGCGCCCTCGACCTTCTTTGCGGCGGACTCGCGGTGGACCAGCAGCGCGGCCGGAGAGATGGCCACCAGCAGCACGACGACGCTGCCGAGGCCATCGATGGCCCAGGGGCCCGACAGCGGCCAGCTCCTGGCGATCCAGCCGCCATCGAGGAAGCGCAGCAGGACAGCGAAGGCGACGACGCCCCCGACCATCGACGCCCACAACAGCAACAAGGCGCGGCCGCGGCCGAGGACCGAGGTGTAGGACTCCACGCCCTCGATCTCCTCTGCCGGGAGACGGAACTTGCGACCCACCTCGAAGCCCAGGGAGGCCAGGCTGATCATGGCGACGTAGGCGAGGTAGGCCGGATGCCAGCCGGCGTCGGTGCAGGCCCAGCCCAACAGGGCGAGACCGGCGACCACCGGGTTGTGGGTGATGGCGTAGACCACGATGTGCTTCGAGAGCCACTGGCCGACGAAGAACTCCTTGAGCATCAAGAGGGTGAAGACCAGGGTCGCCGCCCAGGCGATCAAGGCCCGAGGGCCGATCCAGGCACAGATGGCGAGCTCCACCGCGATGGCGATGGCTCCGAGGACGCGCAGGTCCCTCAGGGTCACGTCGCCACGGCTCAACACCCGGTCCGGGTAGGCCACGACGTCGCCGTCGAAGTCCTTGTGCTCGTCGAAGACGCGGAGGTGGAAGAAGACGAGCAGCACGACGACGCCACCAGCCCAGGAGGTGGCCTCTCCTCCACCTACGGCGTGCGACACCAGCGCCGCCGAGCCGAAGAAGAGCGCCACCAGGATCGAGTACGCCACCGGAGGGAAGCGCTCGTTGAGGTAGGCGGGGACACTTCGAAGGGCCATCAGCGGAGCGGGACCAGGACAGACGGGGTGCCAGAGACGAGGACCGCGGGACCCTTGGGGGTGCGGACGGCGACGGCGACGGCGGACTCGGGGATGTCGCGGAGGACGTGGTCCTTCCACCCGAGCGAGTCGCGGACCAGGAGGTGGACACCAGAGGTGCCGGTCACGAGGATCCAGCCTTCCTCGAGGACCTCGATCTCCCTCGCCGAGTAGTCGTCGGAGAAATGGGCGATGGCCCGGGACTCCTCCCACCTCGGCCCCTCGAAGAGCGTGACGCGACCGTCAGCCCGCTCACCGTAGGCGTAGTGCCAGCCGTCCCCTGCGAGCAGCTCGAGGTCGCCGTCGTCGTCGAGGTCGGCCACGGCGAGGCTGCGCGCGCCTCGGTGAGAGGGGAGAACACGGGCCCCCACGCGGACATCGCCGTCACTCTTCGGCTCCGGGCCATAGACATGGGCGAGCACGACCTCCTCGCCCACCGGCACGCTCCGGGTGGCGAGCAGCCCGCTGGCCTTGACGTCGAGGGCCCCCGAGACGACCCAGCCGGACTCGACGACGCGGCTGTTCGCGTAGGTCGCCACCCAGACCTGGCCGTCGATGACCCGAAGCTCCGGGATCTGGGTCCGATCTCCCGGGAAGGACGCGAGGCGCTCGACGCTGTCGGCCGAGACGACCTCCAAGTGGGCGGGCCCCCGGTACTCCCGGCTCATGCCGGTCGCCAGCACCAGCTCCTCGCGACCGTCGCCGTCCAGATCCCCGGCTGCGGCCCGCTGGAAGGACCCCTCCAGCTCCAGCCTGCCGCCGGCCCAGCGCATCACTCCGTCGTGTATGTAGAAGAGTTCGTCGAAGCCGTCGCCGTCGAGGTCCGCGGCAGCGACGCCGTCTCCGGCGGGATCGAGCTCGAGTGCCGGTCCGATGGTCGGGAGCACGGGGCTCGAGGCGCAAGCGAGCAACAACGGCATGGCCCGCATCTATCGCGCTATGGTGGGCCTTGAAGGGCCGATGCATCCACCGCTGGACATCGCCGTCACCACGACGCCACGGCCGGCGGCCTTCGGGTTCTACGAGGAGGGGGACGGCGTGCTCTCCCTCTACCTGGCGCCGCTGCGCGCGGAGCGTGTCCTGGAGCCCCTCCTCGGGTGCCTCGGCCACGCCACGCCCGTCTACCTGGGCGACGCGCCGGCTCCACGCGGCGCTCGTCCGCTCCCCAGCGGAGGTTGGGTCGGAACGACGGATCACCTCGATCGCCTCGAGGCACCCGCCGAGCTCCTCTTCGTGGAGCGGCCCCGAATCGAGGCGATCGAAGCCCTCCCGGGCAGCCTGCTGGCCCACCCCGAGAAAGCACTGCCAGACTCGCTGAAGGCCCGCGCAGCCCTGATCCTGACCGTGCACGATCACGCCATCGTGCTGTCGCGTGACAAGAGCGTGCTGGCAGCCTGCCTCGCCCCGCTCCTGGAGGGGCTCGCCAACGCTGAGCTGCCTCCATTGACGGAGCTGCTCGAACCCATGGCCGACTCCGCCTGGCGCGAGGTCCACGTGGACTCCCGCCAGCGCTACCGGCTCATGCACCTGGACCTCAGGGACGCGGACCGCCTGGTCGAAGAGGACACCTGGGTCGCGCCGGGCGAGGGAGGCCAGTGGCGGGCGAGCTGGTCCTGGTAGAGCCGCTCCTGGTCCAGGACGACCGGGATCTGAGTGCGGCGCTGGCGGGACTCGAGCCCCCGATCGCGCTGGACACCGAGTTCCACTCCGAGCACCGCTACTACCCCCGTCTGAAGCTCGTCCAGCTGCGCGATCGGGCCGGCCGGATCGTGCTGATCGACCCCCTCGCGCCGCTGGAGCTCGGACGCCTCCGGGCCCTCGACGGCGTCGACCTGCTGACCCACGCTCCCCACCAGGACCTTGGGATCCTCGGTCGGGTCGCGGGACTCGTCCCGGGCCGCGTCCTGGACACCCAGACCCTCGCTGGCTTTGCGGGCCTGGGCTACCCGCGCACCCTCGGTGACCTCGTCCGAGAGGTGCTCGGCGAGGCGGGCGCCAGCTCGCGGACGCTCTCCGACTGGAGCCGTCGTCCGCTGAGCGAGGCCCAGCTCACCTACGCGATCTCCGACGTGAGCTCGCTCCACCACCTGGCGGAGGTCCTGCTGGAGCGTGTGGGCGACCGCCTGGAGTGGGCGCTCGAGGCTTGCTCCGAGCAGGTGGACAGCGCCCTGTCAGAGCCGGATGTCGCGGAGGCCTGGATGCGGATCGGGGCGGCCGACATCCTCTCCCCGCGCGGCCGCAGCGTGTTGCAGCGCCTGGCGGCCTGGCGCGAGGCCACGGCGAGGGCCCAGGACCAGCCTCACTCGCAGATCGCCTCGAACGCCGTCCTGGTCGACCTCGCCCGACGGCGCCCATCCAGCCTGGACGAGATGACGCGGAACCGACGCTTCCCCAAGCGACTGGCCCGACGCCACTCGGCGGTGCTGTTGGCTCACTGTGCCTCCGGGCGGGGGGACGAGACCTACGATCACGCCGCTCGGGTCGAGCTGGAGGCTTGCGAGCGTTGCCTGGAGTCGTGGGCGCTGAGCTTCGAGCTCCAGCACGGAATCGCCGCGAGGCTGGCCTTGCCCCCGACCCTCCGGCGCGAGGTGGCAGAGGCCGTGCGGGCACGAACCCCGATTCCCCTGCGGGGTTGGCGCGAACGAGCCTTGTCACCAGAGTTGTCACGCTTTGTCGCTGACGCCAAGACCTTTGAATTACTGAGTATTGGCAAGTAGACGTCTTACACGACGATTACAACCGTCACTTTATGTCACCGGATGACTTGCTGCGTGACAGCCCGTGCCGCTACTGTCTCACGGTGGGTACGACCCGCCACCAACTTCTCAGGGAGAGAACAATGCTCAAGGCCTTCATCAACGACGAGTCTGGCGCCACCGCGATCGAGTACGGCCTCATTGCCGGTCTTGTCGCCGTTGCCATCATCGCAGCGCTGACCGCGCTCGGCACCTCGCTCGATACCCTCTTCTCGAGCGTGGCCAGCACCGTCAACGCCGCGACCTCCTGAGGCCGCACGCGAGCAGGTGAGCACCGCTCTCCTGCTCCTCGAGGCGATCCTCGTCATCGCAGCGGGTTGGGACGTCGCACAGCGGCGCATTCCCAACCCGCTCGTGCTCTGTGGGCTCCTGCTCGGACCCTGCCTCGCCGTCTATGACGGTGGGTGGTCCGGGCTGGGGCTCTCTGTGCTCGGGGCGGTGTTGGGCTTCGGTCTGACCTTCCCTCAGTGGGCGCTCAAGCTCATGGGTGGCGGCGACGCGAAGCTCTTCGTGGTCGTCGGTGCCTTCCTTGGACCGCTGATGGTCGTCGACGCGCTGATCTGGTCCCTGCTCTGCCACGGCCTCGTGTCCGTAGCCATGCTGGGCACGAGGCGGGTCCAGGCGCTGACCGGGCGAGTGCTGCTTGCGGACACCGCACGCGTCCCGATGGCCGTCGCCGTCCCGGTCGGCTGCGGCCTCGCCACGGCCTTCCCGCTACTTCAGCCCGTCATCGAGGGCTTCACAGCCTAGGGCCAGGCCTCTATACCTGCGGAAGTCGTATACTTCCGCCTCCACCGGGAGTCCTTCATGCAGCAACGTCAGCAGACCGGTGGCCGGGGGAAGGCCTATCTCTTCCTCGGTGTCTCGCTGGTCGCTGCGGTCCTCGCGGCCGTGCTCGTAGTGAAAATGCTCAAGAGCGCCCAGAACCAGGTCGAGCAGGCACGCAAGCCCAGCGAGACCGTGGATGTCGTGGTCGCGACCCGCAATCTCTACATGGGGCTGCCCATCCAGGAAGGCGACGTCGCCGTCAGGGCGCTGTCGCCGGAGATGGTGCCGGCCGATGTCGTCTTCACCTCGGTCGATCAGAGCATCGGCCGGACACCGAAGGAGCGCATCCTCGCCTCCGAGATCGTCCGCTCCGAGCGGCTGGCCCGCCGCGAAGCCGGTGTCGGCCTCAACGCCATCATCACCCCCGGAAAGCGCGCGATCTCCGTCGCCGTCAAGGCCGAGGAGGCCGTGGCCGGCTTCGTCCATCCGCTGAACTACGTCGACGTCATCGTCGTCATCAAGCCGGACGACCGCGAAGCGGCCCAGTCTCGGGCCATCGCCAAGACGCTGCTGCAGGGCATCAAGGTCCTGGCCGTCGGCGACACCCTCGGCGGCGTGGGGGGCGACGAGACGGAGACGGCGAGCGCCAAGAAGGGCGAGTCCCCGAAGGTGAAGAAGACCTCGTCGAAGTCCTCGGCGACCAAGGGCAAGCGCACGGTCACCCTCGAGGTCACCCTCGAGGAGGCGGAGCAGATCGCGCTCGCGGCGGCCAAGGGCGACATCGTGCTGGCCCTCCGCGCCGACATCGACATCACCCGGGTCGAGACCCACGGCGCCAAGGTCGACACGCTGATAGGCCTGATACCGGACGAAGACAAGCCACTGACGACCATGGCCGTCCGCAAGACGACCACCAAGGCGGCAGAGGGACCGAAGGCCGAGGTCGTCAGCGGCGGCGACGTCACCCAGATCGAGTTCAACTCGGACGGAACGCGGGACGAGAGCCGCAACAAGCGCAAGCGCTGAGGGAATGATGCAGAAGCTGTTCGTTGTGTTGTCGCTGCCGATCCTGCTGTGTGCCGTCTCGCTCGGGTCCGTCCTGGTCGCGTCGCCTGCACATGCTCAGGACGTGCCTCGGACCCAGTGGCTCGATGTCGAAGTGGGTCAGTCCTCGATCCAGAAGTCCAATCGCCCCTTCGCGCGGGTGCTCATCTCCGACCCGGACGTGGCGGAGATCAAGCTCCTCGAGGAAGGCCAGTTCTCGATCCGCGGGCTCGCCGTCGGGAGCACCGACCTCTGGGTCTGGTACCGGGACGACACCGAACACCCAGAGGTCTTCGAGCTGACGGTCCACCGCGACCTGTCAGACCTGATCAGGCGAGTCGGCGAACTGGTCAGCTCCGGTCCACCACCTCGCGTCTACCCGCTCGAGAACCGCATCGTCATCGAGGGCGCCGTCCCCGATCTGGTCACCCTGGAACGCATCGCGGCCATCGCCGAGATCTACGACGAGGACTTCGTCAACCTCATGATCGTGCGCGGCGACCACCAGGTCCAGCTGGAGGTGGTCTTCGCCGAGGTCAGCCGCTCCGCGGTCCGAGAGATGGGCCTCAACGCCATCTGGGGCAACGACTACGCGGCCGGCAACATGGTCAACCCGTCCACGACCGGAGACCGCGGGCTGGCCTCGACCCCCGACGAGCGGACAGGCGGCATCCAGATGAGCGAGCTGCTCAACGGCGGGACCATCGCCTCCGCTGGCACCGGGGCCTTCTCGTTCATGGGCGCGATCGACGACCCGGTCAACGTCGCGGCAGTGCTCTCGGTGCTCGAGCAGCACGACATCACCAAGATCCTCGCCGAGCCGACGCTGGTGGCGCTGTCCGGTCAGCAGGCCGAGTTCCTCGCCGGTGGAGAGATCCCGGTGCCGGTCGCGCAGACGAACAACCGCATCACGCTGGAGTTCAAGGAGTACGGCGTCAAGCTGCTCTTCATCCCGACCGTCCTGGGCGACGGCGTCATCGACATGCGGACCTACGTCGAGGTCAGCGAGATCGACAACTCGACCTCGACCCGCATCACGGGCATCGAGATCCCCGGCTTCATCAGCCGCAAGGCCGACAGCCACTTGCGCATGAGCGACGGCATGACCTTCGCGATGGCGGGCATGCTCTCCGAGTCGGTCCGATACACCCGCGCAGAGGTCCCGATCCTGGGAGAGATCCCGATCATCGGAGCCCTGTTCAGCTACACGAAGCACGATCGCGACGAGACGGAGCTGATGATCTTCGTCACGCCGCGGCTGGTGCGCCCGATGGCGCCGAACGAGGTCCCGCTGCCGCCTGGCGGGGCAGAGGACAACAACCCGAATGACTTCGAGCTGTTCCTCCTCGGCCTCGATCACCGGGCGGGGTCCAGGACGGCATCTCCGACGGGCAACGTCGGCCTGGAGCGCTGAAGGAGGCATGCGTAGCCTGGGGCCAACCCGAGGGGCGGCAAGCGTCCTCATCGTCGGAGTCGACAAGGGCGGGATGGGCTCGCTGCGGGAGACCCTGGGCGCGGAGGCCGTGCTCCCCGTGAGCTCGATCGAGTACGCCGCAGCCTATGAGGCCACTCGGAAGTCGAAGCCGAACGTGCTCATCGTCGGCTTCGACTCGGACTTCGAGGAGGCCGTGCGGCTCGGCGCGGAGATCACCAGCGACTTCCCGCACACGACGCTCGTGGCGCTGTCGCGAGGATCCGACCCGAACCGGATTCGGGCGGCGATGCGCTCCGGCTACCGCGAGTACGTCGTCCTGCCAGAGGACGCCGAGCTCCTCCGACACGCTGTCCACGAGGCCGTCTACAGCAGCACCATGGACGACGAGGACCGAGGCGAGGTCATCGCCATCTGCGGCGCCAAGGGCGGCTGTGGCGTGACCTCGCTGACGATCAACCTCGCCGCCGAGCTCTCCCCGATCCACCGGGTCGTGGCGATCGACCTGAACTTCTCCATGGGCGATGTCGCCAGCTTCCTCGACCTGAGCCCGAAGCGGAACATCGAGGACGTGCTGCGCGATCTCGAGCGCCTGGACGGGCGCATGCTCGCGGGCTCCGTGGCGGTCCACAAGAGCAAGACCCACATCCTTGCCCAGCCCAACGAGATCGACGAGCGAGAGGAGGTCAAGGGCGACGCGATCCTCCGCATGCTCCAGATCTGCGCGGAGAGCTACCAGTACTGCCTCATCGACTGCGGCGTGAGCCTCGACGAGGCCACCCTGACGACGATCACCGTCAGCGACCTGGTCCTGCTCGTCACCAACGCGGACGTGCCGGCGGTGAAGAACGCCTGGCGACGGCTCCAGCTGTTCGAGCGCATCGGCATCGACAAGGAGCGCATCCGCCTCATCGTGAACCGCTACGACAAGAAGGCGCAGCTGGCGCTCCCCGACATCGAGCAGAACCTGGGCATGCGCGTCGCGGCTCGCGTGCAGAACGACTGGAAGACCCTTGCACAGTCGGTCAACGAGGGGCGACTCGTGCGAGACGTGAACAAGCGCTCCCCGGCGGCGCGCGACTACAGCAACATGGTCACGATCGTGACAGACCACGAGGAATCCATCGACCAGACTGAGAAGGAGCGCGGTAGCGCTCTGAACTGGTTGTTCAACTGACCGTGTCAACCCTGGAGGCAACGTGGGCAGCTCACGCCTGATCGACCGCGTCAGAGGCGCCCAGCAGCGCTTCAAGACCGCCTCTCCCACGCAGGGAGGCCTCCGCGACACGGAAGAGTTCAACCGCATCAAGAAGACGCTGCACCAGGAGCTCATCGAGTCACTCGACTTCGACCAGGTCGGCCAGACCCCGCGCGAGGAGCTGGCTGCCAAGCTGAGAGCGACGCTCACCGAGCAGGTGGAGACCCGCAACCTCCCCCTCAACCGCCTCGAGCGAGAGCGGCTCGTCGAGGAGATCCTCGACGACATCCTGGGACTCGGACCCCTGGAGCCACTCCTTCGCGACCCGGAGATCACGGAGATCCTGATCAACGGCTTCGAAAAGGTCTACGTCGAGAAGAAGGGCATCCTCCAGCGCTACCCGATGAAGTTCCAGAGCAACCGCCACCTCATGCAGATCATCGATCGCATCGTGTCGGCGGTCGGTCGCCGCGTGGACGAGACCACCCCGATGGTCGACGCTCGCCTCACGGACGGCTCACGCTTCAACGCCATCATCCCCCCGCTGGCCCTGGATGGACCCACGGTCTCGATCCGCCGCTTCGGCACCGTGCCGATCATGGCCGAGGACCTCGTGGCTCTCGGGAGCTGCCCCCGTCCCGTGCTCGAGGTCCTTCGCGGCTGCGTCAAGTCCCACCAGAACGTCATCATCTCCGGTGGTACTGGTTCTGGGAAGACGACGATGCTCAACGTGCTGTCCTCCTTCATCCCGGACCACGAGCGCATCATCACGATCGAGGACAGCGCCGAGCTCCAGCTCCAGCAGAACCACGTCGTGCGCCTGGAGACGCGCCCTCCGAACCTCGAAGGAAAGGGCGAGGTCACCCAGCGCGACCTGCTCAAGAACTGCCTGCGCATGCGCCCCGACCGCATCATCCTCGGAGAGATCCGCGGCGGCGAGGCCATCGACATGCTGCAGGCCATGAACACCGGCCACGACGGCAGCCTCGCCACGGTGCACTCCAACACCACCCGCGACGCCCTGGCCCGCTTCGAGACGATGATCGGCATGGGCATGGGAAACCTCACCGACAAGACCATCCGCGAGATGATCGCCCGGGCCCTGGACGTCATCATCCAGCTCGACCGCCTGGCTGACGGCTCCCGCCGCATCACGGCCGTGACAGAGGTCATCGGCATGGAGGGCAACGTCGTCACGACCCAGGACATCTTCGTCTTCGAGCAGCGCACGATCGACGACGAGGGACGCGTCCGCGGCACCTTCCGCGCGACCGGGACGCGGCCGAAGTTCGCCGAGAAGCTCCTGAAGAACGGCATCGATCTGCCCCCCGACCTGTTCCGCTTCCGGATGGAAGTGTGAACCGATTCCTCACCATCTTCGTCATCGCGGTGGTCTTCGCCGCGGTCCTGCTCGCCATGCAGGGTTGGTGGTGGTACCGCGTCACGCAGAAGCAGCAGGAGGAGAAAGAGCTCTCCCGGCGGCTGGGCACCCTCGGGGACGACCACAGCGAGTCGCTCTTCCGTCTCCAGCAGCGGCGTGACCCGAGGAGTCTCGGCGACATCGGCGGCGCGGTGGCGGGCAACCTCGAGCTGCTGCTGCTGGAAGCCGGCCACCCGTGTACCTTCCAGTCGCTCACGCTGCAGATGGTCGGCGCGGCGCTGGTCGGCATGCTCGGGCTCACGATCCTGAGCCAGTCGGCCATCGGCATCGCCGGAGTGATGTTCGCCTACATTCCGGTGATCCGGGTGCGCTCCATCGCCAACGCCCGAGCCGAGAAGATCACCGAGCAGCTGCCGGACGCGCTGGAGCTCGTCGCCCGCTCGCTGCAGGCCGGTCATGGAATCGCAGAGGCCATGCGCTCCTGCGCGGAGGAGATGCACCAGCCGATCGCCGCCGAGTTCGGCCGGGTCTACGAGCAGAACAACCTGGGCCGCGACTTCCGCGAGTGCATGGAGTCGCTCACGGCTCGGAACCCGAACAACTTCGACCTCAAGATCTTCTCCTCCAGCGTGCTCTTGCAGCGAGAGACCGGCGGCAACCTCATCGAGATCCTCGAGAGCATCTCCAACACGATCCGCAAGCGCTTCATCTTCCACGGAACGGTGAGGGCCCTGACGGCAGAGGCGCGCTTCAGCGCGGTCATCCTCGCGTGCCTCCCGTGGTTCGTCACCGGCGCCATCTGGTTCTTTCGGCCCTTCTACCTGCGGCCCCTGGTCGAAGACCCCCTGGGTCGCATGATGCTGGGCTTCATCATCGTCTGGTTCACCCTCGGCCTGTTCGTCATGCGCGAGATCACGAAGGTGGACGTCTGATGGGCTCCGTCGCTGTCGCTGCTGGAGCGCTGGTCTTCTTGACCGTCGTCGCGGCGCTCGCGGGGGTGTTCTTCATCGTCAACCCGTGGCGAACCGCCCAGGACCGGTTGACGGACATGACGGGCAGCGCTCCCGCCCAGGACGCACGGCGCAGCGAGCGCATGGGCGCCGTCGGCCAGACCATCGCCCGCCTCGCCGCCCCGAAAGAGGACAGCGATGACTTCAACGCCCTCCGCAAGCGCTTGATCCAGTCCGGCTACCGTGGCCGCAACAACGTCGAGCTGTACTCGGCCATACGCTTCGCCCTCGCCGTCGCCTTCCCGCTGCTCTTTGCGATCCTGCCGCTTCAGACCGGCACGCTGGGGTCCGTGGCCGGAGCGCTGGTGACCTGCGCCGTGGGCTACTGGCTGCCGGCACTGTGGGTCACGAACACGCTCCAGAAGCGCCAGGATGCGATCCTCCGGACCTTCCCGGACGCGCTTGACATGCTCACCGCGTCGGTGGAAGCGGGTCTGGGTCTGGACGCCGCGTTTCGGCGGGTGGCCAACGAGATGGGCGAAGCCGCACCCCTGTTGTGCGACGAGCTCAAGCTGGTCAACAACGAGGTCAGCGCCGGCATCTCCCGCACCGAGGCGCTCAGGCACCTCGAGGTCCGCACCGGACTCGACGAGGTCGCCTCGCTCGTGAACGTGCTGATCCAGGCGGAGCGCTTCGGTACGCCGGTGGCGCGCAGCCTCCGAGTCCACTCCGAGCTCGTCCGAACCAAGCGCATGCAGAAGGCCGAGGAGGCCGCGGCGAAGATCTCGCCGAAGCTCACGGTCGCTATGATCCTCTTCATGCTCCCCTGCCTCATCATCGTGGTCCTCGGACCGGCGATCGTGAAGGTCATTCGCAACCTCCTGCCGGCGCTGGGGGGATGACCGTGTTGCTGTTGTTGTCCTGTGTCACGACCCGCGGTGTGCCCGAGGAGAGCTGGTCGCTGGCCGACACCACAGCGGTCCACCTCGACCTCATTCGGGCATTCCTGGAGGCCGGTAGCTGCGACGAGGCCCTCCACGGCATCGCCGCGGCTCGGGACCAGGGTCTCTCTGGGGCGCCCGTCGATCTGCTCCAAGCCGAAGCGCTGCTCTGCAAGGGCCTGCCACGTGACGCGCTCACGCTGCTGGACGGCAAGTACCGGATGTCCTCTGAGAGGCACGGTCTCGTCTGCATCGCTCACGCCGACCTCGCCCAGGTGGGCGAAGCCGCGGATGCCTGCGAGGCGGCGATCCGGCGCCTGCCGCGCAACGCCACCATCAGTGAGCAGGCGACCGCCTGGCAGAACCTCGGCTTCGTGCTCGCGGCGGACAGCGACCACGAAGGGGCCGTCGACGCCTACCAGCAGGCCCTGCAGCTGGACCCCTCCTACGGACGGGCCAGGAACAACCTCGCGTTCTCACTCGCCGCTCTCGGTCGGGACGAAGAGGCGCTGGCGACCTTCCGCGTCGCGCTGGACTACCAGTACGGCTTCGACAAGGAGATCCTGGAGGCCAACGCGCACTACAACCTGGGCCTGGCTCAGGCTTCGCGTGGTGACCAGGACCACGCCCGACAGAGCTACCGCGAAGCCCTCTCGATCATCCCCGAGCACGCCCGGGCCCAGGCGGCGCTGGACGACCTGAGCCCGAACAAGGAGGCCAACTGATGCTGCTTCTCACCCTGTCGCTCGGCTGCGGCTCCCCCCAACACCTCCAGTACGACCATGGCCGCTCGTTCCGCGAGGCCACCCAGGCCCAGACCGATCTCTCACGAGAGAGCGTGCAGGAGGAGCTCTACCCGCTCGACGGGACTGAAGGTCTCGCCATCCGCTTCAGGGCCGTCGAGGCCGCGGGTGACAAGGAGTCGGGTGAGTCCACGCTGACCATGACAGAGGACTGAGCCTGCGCCTGAGCGTCCGGGCGCGGCTCGCCGCGCTGGCCGGTGCCCTCGCGGTCGTCGCCGTCGTGGGCGCGGTGGTGCCCTTCATGATCCAGGGACGTGTCCAGACCCGCGCGCTCCAGCAGCAGTCGGTCCTGGCCGCAATCGGGGGAAAGACAGAGCTTTCCACAGAGAATGACCTGACGACGCTGGTGGCCTCCACCGGCCTCAGCGGCGCCGCCCTGCTCGACGGCGGACCGGTCGTCGGCCAGCCGGTCGAGGCCATCGCGGAGCTCGGCGCCCGCTGTCCGGAGGGAGTCATCACGCCCACGCCGCTCGGCTGGGCGGAGCACGGAGACTACGAGGTCTTCGGAGCCTGCACCGAGACCGGCGGACAGCGCCTCGTGGCGGCGAGGACCGCCCGAAGCTGGAGATCCTCTGGACACACCCGACAGATCCTCCTCATGGCCCTGGTGTTCGGCTCGCTCGCAGGCGGCGTCGTGGCCGGAGGCGTGAGGAAGCTGCTCGAGCCCCTGGCGGGCATCTCCGAGGCGGCGCGGGGTCTCGCCGCTGGCGAGCCTGTACGCCTCGACGCTCCGGAAGAGCCCGAGCTGCGCCCGCTCGTCGGCGCGCTCCTCCAGCTCTCGGCCGCCATGCAAGCCCGCGAGGACGACATCCAGATGCGCCTGGAGCTCACGCGGCAGCTCGGGGCGGTCGTCGCCCACGAGGTCCGGAATCCCCTGCAGTCGGTGATGATGCTCGCGGACGTGCTCGCGCACGAGCCGGAGCCCGAGAAGCGAGCCAAGGTCCTCCGAATGATCCAGCAGGAGCTCGGGCTCATCGAAGAGGTCGTCCACCGCCTGGTCGACTCCGGAGGGGAGCTCCGGCTGGTGAGGCGGAAGCACCGCGTCGCCGAGCTGCTCAACCGCTGCGTCCAGCTGGTCGGGCCGCCGGCGAAGGAGCAGAACGTGGACGTCCGCGTGACGCGGGAGCACCCGATGGAGGCCGAGATCGACGCGGCGCTGTTGAGACGGGCGCTGGAGAACCTCGTCCACAACGCCGTCGCGCTGCGCTCATCGGCAGGCGGAGGGCGCGTCGAGCTCACCCTCGACCGCGCCCGGGGAGAGATGGTCATAGGCGTGGACGACGACGGCGACGGTGTCGACCCCGCCGATCGCGAGCGCATCTTCGAAGCGGGCTTCAGCAACAGAGAGGGCGGCACCGGGCTGGGGCTGGTCCTCGCGCGGAAGGTCGCCGAGGCCCACGGTGGTACCCTGCGGGTTCTAGGGTCCGAACTCGGTGGCGCGCGCTTCGAGCTCCGCCTCCCCTTGCCAGACGACGCATGAGCCTCTCCATCCTGGTGGTCGACGACAACCGCTCGGCGGCCGACGGGCTCGCCATGGTGTTGCGCCGTCACGGCTACGCGGCGGTGGCCACCTATGACGGGCACGCGGCCATCGAGCACCTCGACCGCGGCGGCATCGACGTCGTGCTCACGGACATGAAGATGGAGCCGGTCGACGGGTTGGAGGTGCTCAGCCACGCCCGCGGCCTGCCCTCGCCCCCGGATGTCCTCGTCATGACGGGCTACGGCACCGTCGACGCCGCCGTCCGCGCGATGCACCTGGGAGCCTGCGACTTCCTCACGAAGCCTGTCGCTCCCGCGCAGATCCTGGAGCAGCTCCAACAGCTCCAAGGAGCCGGCGTCAGCATTCGCGTCCAGGACGGAGAGAGCTCTGCTGCCGTTCGGCTACGCGAGCAGGTCCACGCCGTCACCCGGGTGGACAGCACTGTCCTTCTCGTTGGGGAGCCCGGCTGCGGCCGCGCCCAGCTCGCCCGCCAGATCCACGCGGAGAGCAGCCGCTCTGCCGAGCCCTTCCTCGTCGTGTCCCACCCGGCCCGCGTCTCGTCGGAGGGACTCCAGTCCGCGGGGATGGTCTTCCTGCCGAACGTCGATCTGCTGGACCCGACCGAGCAGGTCCAGCTCACCCAGCTGCTCGACCAGGTCGCGGAGAGCCAGGCCACGTCTCCAAGGCTCCTGGCCTCGGCCGCGCCCAGCTGGGCGGAGACCGCGACTGGAGAGCCGCGCTCCTTGCAGCTCTACTACAGGCTGGCGGTGCTGGTCGTGCACGTGCCGCCGCTCAGGGAGCGGCCGGACGACATCCCCACCCTCTTCGAGAGCTGGCTGACCCAGCGCGCGGAGGACCTCGAACGAGAGGTCCCGAGACCGACACCCGAGCAGACCCGGGCCCTGGTGCTCCACGGCTGGCCTGGCAACCTGCGAGAGCTCGCGGCGGTCGCCGAGCGCGCGGTGGTCTTTGGAGCCGCCGCCTTCGAGATCGCCGTCCAGCCCTCGGCGCGGGCGGCTGGCGTGGGTCTCCCGGACCTGGTGGAGGGCTTCTCCCTCCAGTCCCACCTCGAAGAGGTCGAGCGTACACTCTTGGTACGGGCCATCGACCAGTCCGGCGGGGACCGCTCCGCGATGTCCCGCATCCTCGGCGTCGAGCGGAACACCCTGCGCTACAAGCTGAACAAGTACGGGTTGCTGGACCGGACTTGAGCCAACAGCCCGCCCAGCGTGGGGCAGTTCGCCGCACGGTCTTCCTCGCAGTGCTGGCCCTGGGCGCCATCGGCCTCTCGGTGTTCGTGCTCTCGCGGAGCGACATCGCTCAGGACGAAGTCGAGGCCGTCTGGGACCGCAGCAACATCTGGCTGCTGCTCGTGTCGCAGCTCGTGATGGCGAGCGGCATCATCTTCATGGCCTTCCGCTGGCGTGCGCTGTTGCCCGGGGGAGAGAAGATCCGCATCCCGGCCACGACCGGCATCGTCGCCAGCGGGCTCATGCTGAACTACGCGCTGCCCGGCCCGGTCGGTGAGCTGGCAGCCGCCACGCTGCTGGGCCGCCGCTTCGGCCTCCCCGTCGAGCGCTGCCTCGCGGCCGGCATCCACGCTCGCTTCGTCGGCCTCGCCACGGCCGGGTTCCTCGCAGGCTGCACCTGGCTCTTCGCCGATCTACCCGTGCCCCTCGAGTACACGAACATGGTCGCCGGCGCGGCGGCCGCGATCTGCCTGGGCGCCGTGGGTCTCTGGGTGCTGTCGACTCGCCCGGTCCTGCTCCGCACCTTGTCCCGCTCGACCGTCGGCCGGCTGGGCGCCGAGTCAGGCCCCCGCAGGATCTTCAGCAAGCTCGACGAGATCATCGAGCGGGTCGCGGAGTCCCTCGGCCAGGTCGGTCGGCTCGGCTGGAGAAACTGGGCCCGCGCAGTGTTCTGGTCATTCGCTGCCCACGTCGGCGTCTCGACCGGGATCGTGCTGAGCGCCTGGGGAATCGGCAGCGCCCCCTATGTCCCCGGCGTGCTCTTCACCTACTGCGCGGCGACGGCGGCCGTGGTCGTGCTCATCGCCTTCCCCGGCGGCCAACTGGGCTGGGACGCGCTGTTCTTCACCTTCTTCAAGGTCACGACAGAGGCCTCGCTCGTCGACACCGGCGCGGTCACGCTCATCGTCCGCGTGCAGCAGCTCACCCTGCTCCTGATCGGGGCCGCGGCCCTGCCTCTGGTCGGCGGAAAGGAGGCCAGCCAGGCCTGAGCCCAGCGGGACTCGGGGGCTAGCGAAGCGCCCAGAGGTCGGGCTGAGGGCGCTCATCGACCAGGCTGACGCTGGCGTAGAGACCCCACCCGCCCTCCTCGACGCGCCCGCTGGCCAGGACCCGGAAGGCCTCGTGAGGCTGCGCGAGCACTCCCGCGTCCACGGCGAGGCTGCCCATGTGCTCGACACGCACGACGGGCGAGACGACACCCCCTGGAATGGCAACCGCCGTGCCAGCGACACCGAAGGCGAGGTCCTTCGCATAGCCGGCGTGCACCTCGCCGGAGAGCGTGACGACGTCTCGGAGCGGGGCGATGAGCGCCGCGTGACTCCGGACATCGCGCAGCGTCGGCAGTGTATGGACGGCCACGTGCCCGTGGACCCGGTCCGGGTAGCCGAACTGGACGCCGCCGCCGAGGACGGGCTCTCCGAGACCGACCGTGGTGGGGGCCAGGACGCCGCCCCACATCGAGGGGGTGACCGGGGCGTCGAGGGCCACGTTGGCGCGGGCGCCCAGCATGCCCCCGAGCCACAGGGTGGACATGCCGCGGGTGTTGGTCACCAGTGGGTTCCGCCAGGCATCGACGGCCTCCGCCCCGGCCGGAAGCGGCTGGAATCCAGCGGCGAGATCCCAGCGGCCGGTCGTGGCCAGGACCGCGGCCCACTCGGGGTAGACAACGCCGAGCTCGCCACCGACCCTGTCCACACCCACGGAGGCTGGACCGAGGAGGTCCAGATCGACGACGACGGCGGCGACGTCGAGGTCCAGGAAGGCGTCGATCTCGGCGTGGCCCAGGCCCCCGTCGATCGCACCGGGCGTCGTGGAGCCCACGAGCTCCGCGCCGGCGCCGACCTCGAAGTCGACGGCGCCCGCAAAGCTGATGGAGAACATCAATAGAGTTGTCGACATGTCAATAGCCTACCGGCTTGAACATGCTGATGACAGGGATAGATGAACCCCCTGTCCGTGTTTGCTGTCAGAACGCCCGCTTCCGAAGGAGAAACCATGCGATTCACCGTCGCCCTGACCAGCCTCTCCCTCCTCTTTGCCTGTGGCGACAAGAAGCCGCCCGAGGCCGCGGCCGAGGTCGCCGAGGCCCCCGCGGCCGAACCCGTGCCGGAGCCGGAGCCGGAACCCGAGCCAGAACCGGTCGTGGAAGCGCCGCCTGCCGACAACGCCGACATCAAGCTCACTGTCACCTTCGGCGCCGGGACCACGAACTCCGGACACATCCGCCGGATCGAGCGCTCGAGCGACTGGTTCGCCGAGACCGGCTGGGAGGACAGCGAGAACAAGATCACGCTCGAACTGGAGGGCAACGGCACGCTGAAGGACGTGTCCTGGTCCGAGATCAAGACCATCACCGTGTCCCCCGGGACCGTGAGCTCGGACACCGACTGCACCTACAGCTCCGACTACACACCCTGGATGTACACCTGCGAGCTGCGCACGCCGACCACCGCGGTGACGACCGATGGCAAGAAGTGGACCGTGAACAGCCGCCACAAGTGGCGCTTCACCTACGACGACGGCACCGAGATCGAGTTCTGGCTGACCAAGCACCCCGCCCGACTGCAGGACACCAACACGGTGGGCCTCGACACGGTCAACCCGGAGAACTACGAGATCTACAAGGCGCTCCAAGCCCAGCTCAGGACCGAGCGTCAGAGCTCGATCCGCTCGATCAAGCAGTAGCCACTGCTCAGCGCCGGCGGCCCCGCACTCCCGCGCGAACGAGCCGCTCGGCGAGCTCTTCCGAGACGACCTCGACCCGGCGAACGTCGGCCCGACCGAAGCGTCCGCTCGGTGGGTTGATCAGCTCGATGCAGCCGTAGACCTCGCCTTCCTTGGCCACGGGCACGCAGAGCACCGCCTTGGTGGAGAAGCCGGTCGCCTGGTCGACGGCGTCGTAGTGGCGGCTGTCCTCGTGTACGTCCGAGACGGTCAGCGACGTGCCGTGTTCGATGCAGAACCCGACGAAGCCCTTGCCGTAGGGCATGCGCATGGCGCGGAGCTTGTCGGCCATCTCCCCACCTACGGCGACGAAGAGCAGTCCAGCGTGGGGGGTTGACTCGACCGCAGCGCCCGCTTCGCACTTGACCGCCATGCGCGCGACGTCGAGGGACAGCTCCCAGGCTGTCACGGCACCCGGTGTCCCTGCGATGCGACCAAGGTGCTCCATGAGCACGGGGTCCTTCTGGAGGTCAGGCACCTCGGCGTCTTCGGGGTCCATCGTGCGCTCGAGCATCTCGTCGACGGACTGCTCGAGGGAGTCGTCGAGGGAGTCGACGAACTCGATCGCGGGGATCGACGCGTCGAGGGAGTCCTCTACCGGCGGGCGAGGTGCGTCTCCCTTGAGCGGCAGGACGACATAGCCGACCCCAGATCGCACATCCCGCGCGATGACCGTGCCGTTGGGGAGCATCTCGCAGGCGAGGCGATCGATCGCCGTGTCACCGCCGAGCTGCTGGATGCCCTGGCCCATTGCCACGATCCAGTTCGGCGCATCGATCGTGACGGGCGGCTCGCCACGTCTCATGACGGTGAATAGGGGCACCCGGCACCCTCCGAGGCGAGAGCATTCCTAACACGCGCCAGGATCTGTTGAGTCGCTTCCGTCGATGGGCGATCTGGGCCATCGCCGTAGGCGCCATCCTCTACGTCATCGGCAGCGTGTGGGCGGGGTTCTCGGAGGTCAGCGACGAGCTGGTCGGTTTCACCTGGTGGATCTACGTGCCAGTGCTCCTGCTCACGCTCGTGAACTACGGGCTGCGCTTCGGCAAGTGGCACTACCTGCTGCTGCGCCTGGGCGTGCACGTGCCGGTGGCGCAGAACCTGCTGATCTACATCGCAGGCCTGGCGATGGTGATCAGCCCCGGCAAGATCGGCGAGCTGCTCAAGCCCTACCTCGTCAGCAAGCGCACGGGGGTCTCGAAAGCGACGACGATCCCCGCGCTGGTGGCCGAGCGGCTCACCGACGGCATCGCCATGCTCGTGCTGGCGGCGATCGGGGTGGGCACCTACGCCGCGGACCAGATCTGGGTGCTGGGGGTGCTCGGGGCCGTCATAGTCGTCGGGCTGGGGGTGCTCGCCAGCGAGTCGCTCTCCCTGGGCATCATCCGCCTCGTCGCCAGGATCCCCCTGGCTCGTCGCATCGCTCCGAAGCTCGAGATGATGTACGTCGCCATGCGCACCTGCCTCGCGCCGGTACCGCTGATCCTGACCATCCTGGTGAGCCTGGTCGCCTGGGGTGCGGAGTGCGTCGGCTTCCTGCTGATCTTCGAGGGGCTGGGCGTGACGAACGCCACCTTGGACGCGAGCACCTTCCTCTACAGCTTCGCCACGGTCGCCGGCGGCGCGATGCCGGGCGGACTCGGGGTCGCGGACGGCGCGCTGGTCGGGGGAACGATGACCCTCTTCGAGACCACAGAGGCCGTCGCTGTCGCCGCCGCTCTGCTCGTGCGCGTCGCTACCCTGTGGTTCGGAGTCCTGCTGGGCGCGGTGGCTCTCTTGAGGTTCGAGGAGCTGGCGACCACCGACTGGACGGGTTCGCCCGAGGCGACCTGAGCACAGCGCGATAGTTGGCTCGGGATGTTCACCGCCGCCTGCATCCAGATCCGAGCCTCCTCGGACCTGCAACGCAACCTCCGGGTCACCGAGGAGCTCGTCCGCCGAGCCGCTGGCATGGGCTGCAGCCTCGTCGCCACGCCGGAGGCGACGACCTACCTCGGCCCCCACGACAAGAAGGTGGAGCTGGCGGAGCAGGTCGACGGGCCCACACACAGGCGCCTGGCCCGACTGGCCGAAGAGCTCGGCATCCACTTGCTGATCGGCTCGGTGGCCGAGCGCGCCGAGGGGGACCAGCGGCGCTGCCACAACACCTCGCTGCTCTTCGGTCCGGCCGGTGAGCTCATCGCCAGCTACCGGAAGATGCACCTCTTCGACGTCGACATCCCAGGCGGCGTGAGCTTCGCCGAGTCGCGCACCTGCGCGCGGGGCAGTGAGCTGGTCGTCGCCTCGACCAGCCTCGGCGAGATCGGTCTGTCGATCTGCTACGACCTCCGCTTCCCCGAGCTCTACCGAGCCCTGCTGGACCGCGGCGCACAGATCCTGACCGTGCCCAGCGCCTTCACGCTGATGACTGGAAAGGACCACTGGCACGTCCTGCTCCGAGCGCGGGCGATCGAGACCCAGTGCTACGTGTTGGCGCCCGGCCAGTGGGGAGCCCATGACGACGAGGGCCTTCGTCGCAGCTACGGTCACTCGGTGATCATCGACCCCTGGGGCACCGTCGTGGCCGAGTGCAGCGACGGCGAGGGCCTCTGCGTCGCCGAGATCGATCTCGACCGCGTCGCGAGCGTTAGGCGCTCCATGCCCCTGTCCCAGCACCGGCAGCTCTGATGTTCTGGCTCCTTGCATGCGGCTTCCAGCCGATCCGACACGAAGACCGCGCCAGCGCCTGGCTCGAGTTCCACGACGACCTCGACCAGGCCGTCGCGGATGCCTCGGAGTGGGGCCTGGATCTGAACCTGGCCATGGAGCGGGACACCCACGGCATGGACCGCTTCAGGACGGTCTGCGCCCTGGCAGAGCAGCACGACGTCGGCCTGAAGGTCTGGCCGCTGTTGCCGACGGAGGAGGGCTACTGGCCGAACCAAGGCAACACCGCGGAGTTCGCCGAGTGGACCTGGGAGCTGGTCGATGTCGCCCGAGACGACTGCGACAACCTCGACGGTGTCGTCGTCGACATGGAGATGCCCTACGACCGCGCGATGGCGCTCCAGGAGATGATCGACGAAGGCGCCAGCGACATCGAGGTCGCCAGCTTCCTGGTCGAGACCATCGACGAGGAGGGCTTCGAGCAAGCTCGTCAGGACTACGAGGAGCTCACCCTCGCCCTGCAAGAGGAGGGTCTCCGCGTCCACCTCACGACCCTGCCGATGATCGCCGACGACCTCGCCGACGGAGACGAGACCCTGGCGCTCGCATTCTGGACACCCGTCCAGGACATCAGCTGGGACATCGCGAGCGTGCAGGTGTACCGGAGCTTCTTCCAGTCGACCCTGGCCTCGTCCCTGGAGGACCCGACGCAGGAGTTCACCTCTGGACTCGTCACGAGCTACGCGGAGACGATGGTCGAGCACTTCGGGGACGCAGCCGCCCTGGACCTCGGCACCACCGGAGCGGTGGGGATCGGGGTCGAGGCGGGTCTGAGCGAGGAAGAGCTGCAGTCGGATCTCGCGGCGGCGCTGGCCTTCGTCTCCCCAGACCACATCGCGATCTACAGCCTCGAAGGCCTCGACGAGCACGACGACCCGGCGGCGAGCCTGAGACTACCGGCTCCGCACGCTCCCGAGCCCGACGCCGCCACACTGGAGATCCGCGACGTCTACGCGACGCTGGACGCCTTGCGAGACGACTGACCCGGGGTGGTCATGTCTCCTGCTTGGACTCTCGCTGTGAACGGCCTCTTGCTGACCCTGGCCTGCAGCGAACCTGGGGTGGCCACGGACCTGGCCGTCCTGTAGCAGCCATCTCCGGGGAGACGGGCCTGTGCCACCTCGTCCGAGCTCCCGCGATCCGGTTCGACTGTGCGCTGGCCGAGGTCCACGCTCAGGGATCCGAGGCACGACCCGATGACTGCGACGGACTGGTCGGGTTCTACGCCGAGGAGTGCTTCTTCCTGGTCGCCGAGGTCAGCGGGGTGCCAGCGTCGTGCTCCCACGCGGGGCAGTTCGAGACCCGGTGCCGACTCCACCTGCTCCGTGATGGTGCCCCACTCCCGCCCCTCGAAGACCCCGGCTACCTCGCCAGCGTCGCGGCGCGAATCGCCGAGGTCGGCCTCGACCCACAGGCGAACCAGCCGTGGGAGTGGACGCTGGGCAGCGCCCTCCGGGCCGAGGAACCACTACGACGATCACGCTGCGACGCGCTGGCGGACGAGGCGAGGCGGCAGACCTGCTTCGGAGCCGCCGAGGCGATGTTCCAGCGCCAGCTGGAGGCGCTCGCAGACCGCCAGATGTTGCCTTGCACAGGGCCGCTGCCCGAAGCCGCCCGCCCCGCGCCGGACCCGGCCTTCGACACGATCCTGGAGAACCTGCGCGCGACCGGTCGCTGCGCGGACGACCCGCGACCCATGGTCCGCCCTGATCGGCGCGGGCCAGGGCTCGAGGAGCCGTAGCGGCGTCGACATCCGGGGCGAGGGCGATGGGCTAGGGTTCCGAGCTGCACCGGCCCGCCTCTCGAGCGGCGGCGACGAGGCGGAGGAAGCCCTCGTCGTCTTCCATCGTGGCGAGTGTCGGTGGCAGAGGGCCCGCGCAGGGGAAGGCGCCGCGCTCGTGCGCGTTGGCGAGGCTTCGTGCCTGAATGCCCGCGACGGCTTCTGCACAGGCCCTCGTGACCTCCAGCTCCAGGCCCTCGCAGACCGAGACGGTGACTGGCCTTCGAGGGATCAGCGCTGCCTGCATGTAGTCCCGCCAGCAGGTGGCGTCGGGGGTAAATCCGGGGGCGCTGGAGCGTGCCTCCATCACCGCGACCGCCAGCGGCTGGTCCACGGGGAGCCCCTCTCCGAAGCGCCCGAAGACATGGCGCTCGCAGTCGGACCTCATCTCACCGGCTCCCAGGCAGGTCTCGAAGGAGCGCGCGGTCTCCGCCACGAGGAAGACGCACTCGTCGAGGTCCGAGCCGGACAACGACGCGCAGGCCTCGACCGCCGAGGACAGGTCGCTCGTGGCCATCCGCGTGGCGGCGTCCCAGACACACTCGGTGCGGATCCGAGGCTCCGTGATGGTCTCGCACAAGGACGCGGCGAGCGGCGCATCAGCCTCGAGCGCCTCGCCGAGGACCTGGAGATCGGAGTCCCCACAACAGAGCAGCGCGAGCGAGGCGAGACGCATCGGACCTACTGGTTGATGCCCTCTTCGCCCAGGCGGGCGACGTCCTCGTCGGAGAGCACGCCCCGGCCACCTTGCATGAAGACCTGGAGCGCCGGGAAGTCCGCGGCGCGGGCCTCGTCGAGGCTCCCGACGAAGCTCATCCTCTTGTCGTAGAGGAAGGCGAGCCGGTCGGTCACCGTGAAGCAGCTGTCCATGTCGTGGGTCACGACGACGCTGGTGACGCCGAGCTGTTCCTTGAGACGCAGGATGAGCCCGTTGATCCGCCGCACGTTCAGCGGGTCGAGGCCGGTGGTCGGCTCGTCGTAGAGGATGACCTCTGGCTGGACCGCGATGCTCCGAGCCAGGCCGACGCGCTTCTTCATGCCGCCGGAGAGCTCGCTCGGGCGGAGCTCCTCGATGCCGGGCATGCCCACCATGTCGAGGACCTCCGCGACCCGCTTGTCCTGCTCGGCGCGAGTGCCCCAGCCATGCTCGATGAGGGGATAGCGGATGTTCTGGGAGACGCTCAGCGAGTCGAAGAGCGCCGCGCCCTGGAAGAGCATCGCGATGCGCCGGCGGAGGCTCAAGAGCGCGCGGCCCTTCAGTCCAGCGACGTCTTCGCCGAAGGCAAGGACCCGACCGGCGTCGATCGACAGCAGGCGGATGAGCATCTTCAACGTGACGCTCTTCCCCATGCCGGAGCCGCCGATGATCGTCAGCACCTCGCCGCGTCGAACCTCGAGGTCGAGGTCCACGTAGATGCTGTTGTCGCCGAAGGCCTTGTGGACCTTCTCGAAGCGGATGACGCTCTCCATCAGATGGCCAGGAAGAGCTTGGTCAGCATGAAGTTGCTGACGAGCACCGTGATGCTGATCGCGACCACCGTGTTCGTGGTGGAGCGACCGACTCCCTCCGTCCCGCCTCGGGTGTTGAGCCCGACGTAGCAGCCGATGATGGCGATGAAGTACCCGAAGAAGACGCTCTTGGCGAGACCGTGGAAGAGGTCCGGGACCTCGATGGTGTCGATGACCTGCTCGAGGAAGAAGCGCGGGGTGACGCCTACCTCCTGCATCGTGATGAGCATGCCGCCGAAGCAACCCACGAAGTCCGCCAGCACGGTCAACATAGGCAGCATGATGACGCAAGCCAGCACGCGGGGGACGACCAGCTTCTGGACCGGGTCCGCTCCCAGGGCAGAGATGGCGTCGACCTGCTCCGTCACGTTCATCGAGCCGATCTCGGCCGTGAAGCCCGCCCCGACCCGGCCGCCGACGAGCACCGCCGTCAGGGTGGGGCCCAGCTCGCGGAACATCGCGAGGCTGACGAGCTTGCCCGTGTAGAGCGAAGCGCCGTAGGGCTCGAGCCCGACGGCGAACTGGATGGCCATGACAGCGCCGGTGAAGAGCGCGGTCAACACGGCGATGGACCAGCTCCCGATGCCTGCGTGGTCCATCTGCTCGACCAGGAGCGCAGCCTCCACGCGCACCATCTGGCGGAGCGTCCGAAGCGTCAGGTTGGCCACGCCGCCGACATGGCCGAGGAGCTGGAAGAGTTGGCTCATCGGGTCGCGAAGCCCGCCAACACCGCCTGGTAGCCCTCCCAGGCCGACTGGAAGCGCTCTCCACGTGGAGCGATGACGACGATGTCGTAGGTGCAGCGGTCCTTCTTGAGCACGGTCGTGCCGAGCTCCACCGGGACGCCGTCCAGCTCTCCGAGGGCGCGGGACGTGTAGGCCGTGCGCCCGTCGAGTTCGTAGGTCTCCTCGAACGAGGGCTCCCCGGTGGAGACGCCGAAGGTCATGTGCGTGGCGAGATCCTCCAGCGGGGCGTCCTCGAAGCGGGCCCCGCAGTTGCTGTCCGCATAGATGACCGCGGCATCGGACCTGTTGCGGAAGGCGAAGTCAGCGCCGCCCGCGGCGACCTTCTTCCAGCCTTCTCCCGGGTTGCCCACGACGTACTGGCCCTCGAGGAGTCTGGCCTGCCGCACGGCCTTGGGCGTGCAGCCGGCGATGGTGAACGCGAGCAGGAGCATCAGACCGCCTCCCGGGAGTGTTTCTGTTCCTCCTCTTCCTCGAGGATGCGGAGGAAGACCTCCTCGAGGTCGCCGGCGCCCTCGGCGCGACGGGCCCGGATCTCGTCGTAGGCACCATGCGCCACGATGCGGCCACGATGGATGATGGCGAGGCGGTCGCAGACCTCTTGCGCGACGTCCAGCGAGTGGGTGGACAAGAACACGGTCCTACCCTCCTCTGCGTAGTCCCGGAACACCTGCTTGATCTGCCGAGCCCCGCGCGGATCGAGGCCGACCATCGGCTCGTCGACGATCAACAGCGGCGGCTCGTGCAAGAGCGCCGTGGACAGCGTCAGGCGCTGCTTCATGCCGTGGCTGAAGCCCTCGACCAGCTCGTCGGCGAACTCCATGAGCCCGTGGAACTCGAGGAGCTCGGTGCCGCGCGTCTCGATCACCTTGGCGTCCAGGCCATAGAGGCCGCCGACGAACTCCAGCATCTCCCGCGCCGTCAGCTTCTCGTAGAGGTAGGGCCGATCGGGGATGTAGCCGATGCGGGCCTTGGCCTGGACGGGGTCCACCGCCATGTCGATGCCGTCGATCTCCAGGCGTCCCCCGGTCGGGGGGAGCACTCCGCTCAAGATGCGGATCGTGGTGGTCTTGCCAGCCCCGTTCGGCCCCAGGAACCCGAACACCTCGCCCTTGCGAACATGTAGATCGAGGGGCTGGAGCGCTTGAAAGCTCTGGTACCGCTTCTGGATGCCTTCCGTGCGGATCACGATTGAACCTTAGCGCGCTTCGACGAGGTGGAAGCTCACGCGACCTATCACACCCATGATCTCGACCTGCTTGTCGAGGTCACCTTCGACGATCTTGATGTGCGTCGCGTCCGCTGGGAACTGTCCGAAGGTGGGATCGACGGTCACCCAGCCAGCCTGCTGTCCCATGTAGACCTCTGGCCACGCGTGGTAGTAGAAGCCGCCGGCGCCGATGCGCTCGCTGTACACGAGCCCGGCGACGATGCGCGCCGGAATGCCCCGCGCTCGTGCGAGGGCGACGAACAGCGCCGTGTGCTCGTTGCAGTCCCCCTGCCCGACCTGGAGGACCTCCAGCGCGTTCGGCACGCCCAGCGTCGGCGCCTTGATCAGGTAGCCATGCACCCAGTCGTTGAGCGTCACCACGGCGCCCCGCCGGTCGGTCTCGTCACCTAGGAGCTCCTCTGCCTTTCGACGGATGTCCGGGTGGGTCGAGGGCAAGAACAGTGTGGGGGAGAGGTAGTCCTCGAAACCCTCGGCGGTCTCCGCGACCGGGACGTCCGAGGGGACCTCCGCGAGGTGAGGCGCCTCGATCCGTACCCGGTTGTCCTCGAGCACCTGTCGCGGCGGATCGTGATCGACGAGCTCGGGATCGATGCCCTGGATGGCTGCCTCGAAGACCATGATGTCGCGCGGGGCGTCGAGACGCCCACCGGTCAGCTGCACGGAGGACAGGGCGATGATGTCGACAGGTTCGGTCCCCTCGGGCATGGTCAGCGCCTGCTGCTTGGTCTCGCGCACGAGCGCGAGCCCGAGGGCCCCTTCCTCGCGGATCAGCTGCCCCGACGGCGTGATGAGCACTCGGGTCGAGATGTCGCCGAAGCTCCGCTCGATCCAGTAGGCCTCTTCGCCCTCGTGGATGAGGCCGTCGACGATCGCCGTCGGGAGGATCTCGACGTCGACGATCTCGAGGACCATGGGCTGCTGCGAGAGCGTCACGGGATCGAAGTAGGGCACCTCGTAGCGCTGGCCCACGGCCAGGTCGGTCTCGATCCCGGCGATCCAGCTGTTCAGGGAGACGCTCATCTGCGGCGGCTCGTCGACGTCGATCCGCACTGTCTGGATCTGCCCGGCCTGGACCACCTCGATGACGATCTGGTCGCCCTGGACCTCGCCTCGCGCGGTGAGATCGACAGGATCAGAGGACATGAAGAAGTCGAACTGGCGCACCTGCCTGTTGCTGTCGACCACGGCGTTGCTGATGGTCACGATGCGCTTGATCTCGCCGAAGGCCGCGACCTCGAAGGCCGACCGGTTGCGGAGCAGCAGGCCGCCGTCAGCCGTCGGGCTCGAGGAGCTCACCGCGTACCCGGCCTTCACGCCCTCGAAGTAGATGCCCATCCAGGTCTCGCTGGCGGGTCCGGCCGAGAGCGCCTCCGGGTCGATGGGGATGACCTCGCCGCGAGGATCCTGCCCGAGCACCAGCCAACCAGCGGTGGCGACCCACACGGCGAGCGCGAGGGCCTCGACGACCAGCAGCAGGGACGGGCGGCGAAGGCCCAGGGAGTGCTCCTTCCCAGGTACCGCCGATCGGAAACCGGAGGCCAAATCAGATAACATCCGTATTCTCGCGCACGGAGTCAGCCGACAGCGATGAAGGTCGCCACGCACACCGTGCAGCACGGGGCCACCGCAGAAGACCAACCGGCCGCGGCGGCGGCGCACGACGACAGCCTCGGCTGGTGCGGATGCGCTCACGCAGAGGTCCGCGCCTCGCTCCTGGACGCAGAGCTGGCGGCGGCGGCCTCGAGGCTCGCGCTGGACACGGTGGCTGCCCATGTCCGAAAGCACTCCGAGCTCCGGGAGACGGTGACCTCCGGCGGCGCGAGCGATAGCGACCGAGAGAAGGTCATGGACGTGCTCCGGACGGCCGTCAACATCGCGTCGCGAGAGATCAACGCGCTCTCAGCGCGGCGCGGCGCGGCCGTGACCGTCACCCTGGACTCGGTGTGGGCGGTGGGAGGCGAGGCCTTCATCGCCCACGTCGGCGATGGCCGGACCTACCTCCTGAGAAAGGGCCTCTCCCACAAGCTGACGCAAGACCACGTCCAGGGTGACGAGCTCCACGAGTCCCTCCCGGGCCAGGCGCCGAGGGTGAAGCCGCGAGTCGAACCCTCCAGAACGCTCGGACCGAACACCTCCGTCGAGCCGGAGACGATGAACCTGCAGCTCGTCGATGGGGACCGGGTGCTGTTGTCCTCGCCCTACCTCCACCGTGGACTCGACGACCTCAAGATCCGCGAGGTCGCGAACGACCCCGTCGCCGACGGCGTCACGGCGCAGCTGCTCGGCGCGGCACGGGACAACGGAGTCGACGCAGATCTGGCCTGCGCGCTGATGGAGATCGGCGAGGTGGACAACGCAGGGGTCGCGACGGCAGCCCGGGGGCGGCTGGCGACCCTCGCCCGCATTCCGCTGTTCGCCTATTGCACCGAGAGGGAGCTCCTGGCGATCGCGGGCGTCACCCGCCCGGTCCGCTACCGGGCCGGGACCTGGGTGTTCCGCCAGGGCGATCCCGGCTGCGGCCTCTACCTCGTCGTGCAAGGCCTCGTCGCCGCCGAAAAGGACGACAGCGAGATCGCCCGCTTCGGCCCCGGGGCGAACTTCGGCGAGATGTCGATGCTCGACCAGCCGGAGCGCAGCGCCGCCGGCAGGGTGATCGAGGACTCCGAGCTCCTCCTCATCACTCGAGAGGCCTTCTTCAGCCTGCTCAAGCGAGATCCGACCCTGGCTGTCAAGGTCCTATGGAACATGCTGCTCCGCCTCTCCGCGAGCCTGCGCGCGACCAGCGAACGCCTCACGCGGCCCCCCCCCGAGCCCCCAGTGCCATGAGCGAGAACATCGACATCCAAGCGTGGGCGTGCTCCGATCCCGGCCGCGTCCGCAAGCACAACGAGGACGCCTACCTGATCGACGAGGAGCTCGGGCTCTACATCGTCTGCGACGGCATGGGCGGGTTCAAGCGAGGCGAGGTAGCCGCGGAGCTGGCATGCAGCGCCGTACGCGAGTCCGTGGCGGCGGGCCGCCGGACCATCGACCTGCACGCCAAGAAGCGAGGCGCGAGCACGACAGCCGCGGTCCAAGGGCTCCTGCAGAACGCGGTCCAGCGCGCCTGCGAGGAGATCTACAGCGCCTCTACCGCCCTCACCGGCGACGGAGGGCGGATGGGGACGACCCTCGACGCCGTGCTGGTGATCGGCAACCAGGCCTTCACGGCGCACGTCGGGGACGGCCGCATCTACCTCATACGCGACGGCGAGTGCCACCAGGTCACAGAGGACCACTCCCTGATCCAGCAGCAGATCCGGGAGGGGCTGATCACGCCCGAGCAGGCCAAGCGGGCACGGAACAAGAACGTCATCACGCGGGCGCTCGGGGTCTTTCCCAGCGTGCTCGTCGACCTCCTCCACATGGAGCTGGCCCCAGCGGATGCGTTCGTGCTCTGCAGTGATGGGCTCCACAGCTATATCGGTGCGCCTGAGCTCGTCAGGCCCAGCCACGAAGCCAACGGGGGCACCGACAAGCTCGTCGGCCTGGCCAACAACCGGGGCGGTCGCGACAACATCACCATGCTCACCCTCCGCGCAGAGACCGCGGAGCCGCAGCAGGACGACGAGACTGCGCCAGCCCACCACATCGACGTGTTGCGTCGCTGCGACCTGTTCAGCTTCTGCACCTACCGCGAGCTCGTGCAGGTCGCGGCTGTCTGCGAGCCGCGCGCGGTCCCCGCCGACACCGTGCTCTTCCAAGAGGACGACATCGGGCGCGAGGCCTTCATCCTCGAGGACGGCGGCGTGGAGATCACCCGCGCTGGCGTGACCCTGACGCGCCTGGGGCCGCCCGCCTACTTCGGCGAGATGAGCTTCATCGACTCGCCGCGACGCAGCGCCACGGTGCACACCACAGCGCCCTCGCGCTTCCTCGTGCTCTCCCGCAACGACTTCCTCCGACTCGTCCGCCAGGACTCGGCGCTGGCCACGAAGCTGATGTGGCGTCTGTTGCACCACCTCTCCCGAATGGTGCGGAACACCAACGCGCGAGTGCTCGCCGGGGTCACGACGCTGGAGCTCGACGACACCCTGGACCGGCCCGAGTGAAACAAGTCTCCGACGCTTTCCGTAGCGCGATAGCAGGGAAGGCCCGATGGCTGACGACATCCTGGACTACGACGAGGAGAAGCCGGTCCCGGCCAGGCGCTGGCTGTGGGATCTCCTCAAAACCTGGGTCCCAGCCATCCTCGCCGTCTTCGCGATCCGCTCGGCGGTGGCGGAGCCCTTCCGCATCCCGTCGGGCTCGATGGTCCCCACGCTGGAGATCGGCGACCACATCCTGGTCAGCAAGTTCAGCTACGACGTAAAGGTCCCCTTCACGGGCGAGGACCTGCCCGGCAGCTTGCGCTTCCCCAAGATCACGCTGATGCCCATCGCGGAGCCGCAGCGAGGCGACATCATCGTCTTCGAGTGGCCCCCGAACCCGGCCCAGGACTACATCAAGCGCGTCGTCGCGCTGCCCGGGGACATCGTCGAGGTCAAGGACAACGTCGTCTACGTCAACGACGAGGAGCAGCCCAAGGAGTACGTCGAGCAGCTGATCTTCAAGGACGACGGCTGCCGCGAGGAGAAGGTCAAGGCCTACAAGGAGGACCTCTACGGTGTGGAGCACTGGGTGCTCAACTCCACGGCCTACGGACGCAGCAGCCTGGCCAACTTCAGCGCCACGACCATCCCGGAAGGGCACGTCTTCGTGATGGGCGACAACCGCGACAACAGCGCGGACTCACGGGTCTGGGGCACGGTCCCCTACGGCAACATCCTGGGCAAGGCCCACTTCGTCTGGCTGTCCTACGACGCCTGCATGGTCGGCGAGCCCGGCGGCATGCCGCTGTTCGGCGAGTTCCGCTGGGACCGCTTCGGGCAGGGGCTGGAGTAGTTCAGCCAGAGTCGACCGGCCCGGAGTCACCCGGGTCGCAGTCCTCGTCCACGCTGTCGTCGCAGTCGTTGTCGACGAGGTCGTCACAGATCTCCTCGGCCCCAGGAGAGACACCGGCGTCCGCGTCGTCGCAGTCCCCCAGCTCCGTCGTGTAGCCGCTGAGGTCGCAGACCATCGCGCTGTCGGAGAGCTCGCTGGCGTAGCCGTCGCCGTCGCCGTCGGGCCAGGCCTCCATCGGCAGCGAGGCGTCGCTGTCGTTGCAGTCATCCGCGTTGTCCGAGTAGCCGGGCCAGTCAGTGCCGCAGGCGTCGTTGGGCGCGGCCGGGTTCCCCAGACCGTCTCCGTCCGCGTCCGCGTAGACCGTGTCGAGGACGTCCTCGTCGATGTCACCGTCGCAGTCGTTGTCGAGGCCGTCGCAGACCTCGTCCGAGGGGGTGCAGGACTCGTCGATGGGGTCGTCGTCGCCGCAGGCGAGAGCGCAGAGAAGCCAGATCATCGCTGCAATCCTACCCACAAGGCCTGTTAGTCCCGGTCGTGGACCGCGTTCGCCTGGCCATGACCCGCGACAACGGCTGGGTGCCGGAGGAACCGACGGAGCCCTTCACCCGCGCCGCGGTCGCGATGGTGTGGACCGCCGCGGGCGAGCTCCTGATGATCAAGCGCGCGGAGCACGAGGGCGACCCCTGGTCCGGGCACATGGCCTTTCCAGGCGGGCGGGTCGATCCCGAAGACGCCACGTCCCTGGCCGCAGCCATCCGCGAGTCCCGAGAGGAGCTGGCGCTGGACCTCTGTGGGGCGGAGGTGCTGGGCGAGCTGACACCCCTGCGCACGCCCTTCCGCGCCCGGGGCCACGTCCACTACGTGCACGCCCACGTCTTCTGCGTCGAGGCCATCGGGGGCCTCGAGCTCAACCGCGAGGTCGAGTCGGTCCACCACTTCGAGCTCGGACGACTGCTCGCGGACGAAGGCCGCGACAGCTTCCAGTGGCGCGGCTGGACCATGCCCTGCGTGCGCCTGAACGGCTGCTTCATCTGGGGCATGAGCCTCCGGCTGCTCGACGAGCTCCTGGAGCGGATCAAGGCCGAGTAGAGTCCAGGCATGTGCCCAGAGCTCCTCACGGCCTGGCTCGTCCACCCGTCCACGGGCCTGCAGCATGCAGAAGCCGAGCTCGGCGCCGACTGCCTCCAGTCGCGCCTGGCCGAGCTCGGAGTCGACAGCCGCGTGGAGCTGGTCGAGGACGTCACGCCACCGCCACCACTGCCCGAGAAGTCGCGGCGGGATGTCTACGAGGTGACCGAGTGGCTCGCCTCAGAGAACTTCGTGCTGCGCTGGGGGGCCGACGTCGACGAGGCGGACGCGGAGTCCACCCTCGAGGAGCTCGAGAAGGCCTGGGAGATCGAGATCGTCCGTCTCGCCTACCCAGAGCCCGTCGGGACCCCCACCTACCTCATGAACGTCTACGTCGGCTCCACCGGCGGAAACACCCCCTCTGACCTGGGCGCCGCCGGCTACTACACGGTCGACACCGCCGGCTACCCGATGCTGGTGCTCTCGGCGGACACGGTCGCGGACCTCGAAGGCAACCGGGCGACGACCTCGGCCCACGAGTTCTTCCACGCGGTGCAGCACAGCATCGGCTCTCCCTACGCTTTCGGAACCGGAGAGAAGGGCGCGTGGTGGTGGGAGGCGACGGCGGTCTGGATCAACACGCGAGTGAACCCAGAGGCCAGCGGAGTCGGGGACTACCTGCTCGGCTGGACCTTCTTCCCCCACCTCTCGGTGGACCACTACCAGTACCCGGACGGGGTCCTGCTCGAGGGCTACCACGCCTACGGGGCCTTCCTCTTCGTCGATCACCTCGGCAGCGCGGAGATCGTCCGCCACAGCTGGCTCGATGCCGATGATCCCGATCCGCTCGTGGTGCTGGACCGCCTGCTGGACGAGGAGGGCCGGAGCGTCGAGGAAGTCCTCGTCGACCTCTGGCCGCGGGTGCTGAGCTGGGACCTGGACGACGGGGAGTCCTACGCCGCGACCCACGCCGAGTGGGCCGAGGAGTTCCCCGCGCAGGACCAGCGCCTCGGCCTGGTGTTGGAGGCGGGGATCTTCGGCAGCCCCGACGCGCTCTGCCAGCGCTATGGCGCGAGCTACGCGCGGTTCTCGCCGACGGGAGAGAAGCCAGACGTGCGGCTCCGCTTCGACGGCGAGCTCCAAGGCAGCGAGTCGACGGCGGTGGAGTGGTTCGCACAGGTCCTCGTGGAGGAGGACGGGGCCTTCTCGAGCTACGACGTGCCGCTGGAGCTCGGAGAGGCCGACCTCCTGGTCGGCGAGGTCGCAGAGGCCGACGACATCTGGGTGGTCGCAGGAGCCCTGGCGGACCGCAAGATCGACGACGAGGTCTTCGAGCATCGGATCCGGGTCGACGAGGTCCGCTCATGCGGTGGATGCGACGGAGGGGCAGGCGGATCCTGGCTGATCGCCGTCGTCATCGGAGCAGCGAGAAGCGGTCGTCGACGGGTCCCTTCCGGCGACTCCAGTTGAGCGCGTCGACCTCTGCCCCCAGGAAGATGGTGCCCGCGACCAGGTAGAAGTAGAGCAGCATGCCGATGGCGGCGCCCAGCGAGCCATAGGTCGCGCCAAGGTCCGTGACCCCCTCGACGTAGGCCTGGAAACCCACCGTGACCAGCACGATGCCGGCCAGGGCCGTGAGGCTCCCGTAGGTGCTCCAGGACCACCTCATCGGGGTGTTCGCGCCGAAGCGGTACAAGAGGTTGATGACGCCGTGGAGCATCAACAGCACGATCGGCCACCTCAGGAGTGTGAGCGCGGTGGCGAGGGCGCCATCCAGCCAGCCTCGCATCGTGACCCACTCGATCACCACGGCGCCCAGCGTCAACAGCAGGGTGGCGATGATGGCGCTGCCCATCGTGGCCAGGGTGATGACGATCCCGATGCCCCGGACCAGGAAGAAGTTGCGGCCTTCGTCGGTCCCCCAGGCGGTGTTCACGCCCCGGATTCCGGCCGCGATGGCCCGCTGGCTCGCATAGAGGGACACCGCGAGACCGACGACGATGCGCCCGCCGGCCTCTGCGAAGGCGACCCGGTGGACCTCGCCGACGAGGAGGTCACCGATGACCTCAGGGAAGGCGTCCGCGATGAGCGCGTCGAGGGCGGCGACCTCGTCGGTGAGATCGAAGAGCGAGAGGATGCCGAGCAGCGCGACCAGGAAGGGAAAAACGGCGAAGAGGAGGAAGTAGGCCATCTGCGCTGCCCGGTCGACGAGCTGGTGCTCGACGATGTTCCTGGTGAGCGCGACGACCCAGGAGATGCTGGGGTGCCAATGGGCGGCCCGCTGCGCCAACCTCCAGACGGGCCCCTGCAGCGGCGGCCTCACTGGACGACACGAATCGAGCTCTCGGCGCCACCGCCGGTGAGCTCGATCTCGACCTCGTTGCCGTCGATGACGATGTGAACGCCCCGCATGCGATCGATGACTCCACAGTCGAACCACCCGTCACTACGGCGAACGATGCAGGGTTGCCAGCCGCGGCTGGACTGCACCTCGAGGATGACCTCGCCGCGGAGATCGGTCCAACCCTCGACCGTCCCGGAGAAGTGGGCGTCTTCTGCGACCTCGGATGCCACCGCGGGCACGGCGACGACCTCGGGGCGCTCCTCGTAGAGCGTGTAGACCCGGACTCCCGTGCCGGCGCCGTAGTCCTTCATCGAGACCATCACCGGCTCGAAGACCTCGTGGATTCGCTCCTGTTCGCCTTCCGCGTAGCGCTCGAGGTCGACGACGACGTACTTCATGCCCAGGCCCATCAGCCAGCGCAGCTCGTCGGTGTAGCTCTCCGCGTCCACGATGGCGCTCTCGGGGATGCGCTTTCCGACGGTCGCGAAGCTCAGATCGTTGAAGTTCTTCGCGAGCACGCCGGGGCCGCCCTCGCGCTCGGTGAGCGTGACCAGGCTCGGCGCGGTCCAGGCGCTCTTGTCGGTCAGGACCTGCAACGCGAGCAGGTCACCGCTGGCCAGATCGGTGCCCAGGCTCGCGAAGACGGGCTGCTCGGTGCGAACGTCGCCGCCGCCGCCCGGAACCCACAAGGGGAGGAAGAGGACGGCCGCGTCCTCTGGGTCCTCTGCGATCACCTCGGCGAAGGTGAGCGAGGGGATCTGGATGTGGGGGTAGGCCGAGACCAGGCCACCAGAGGCCATGCCCCACCAGGCCAGCCAGCCCCCAAGGACGAGCCCGATGCCGAGCTCGATCTTCGGCCAGGGTCTCAGGGGCAGCGAACCCCACCACAGACCAGGCGCCAGCACCACGGTGACGGCGGCGATGTAGCGGCGCGGGAAGCGGATGTGGCTGCCGAGCGGACCGTCCGCCCACCACATCACCCACTCGTGGTGCATCGACAGCAGCAGGAAGAAGACACCGAGCACCGTCAACCAGGGGCTCCGCCGCAGGGCGAGGAGTCCGCCAGCGGCGAGGACGACGAGGTGCAACAGCGGCGGACCGTAGATGTCCCCGGCGTTCCACCCGAGGCCCCCGGGGTTCTGCGCGAAGTACTCGAGCAAGGCCCAGGTCGTCGCGTTCTGGCTGCGCACGTCGGTCTCGTGTGCGGTCGCCAAGGCCCGGTCCATGCCGTCGAGGACTGGCATGAAAGCGAGCACCAAGAGCCCGATACCGACGGCGACGACGACTCCGGCGATCCCGACCGCGTAGAGCCCGCGCCGGGTCCTCACGGTCGTCAGCGCACCCAGGACCGCGACCGCCGTGAAGGAGCCGTAGTAGACGGACTCCGCGCAGGTAGCGACGAAGAAGACAGCGGCGAGCAGGCCGAAGCGAAACTCCCCCCTGCACGCCCTCAGCATGCATGCGATGGTCAGCGGCATCCAGCCGACCGCGAGGACCTCCAGCGTGCCGTCGCGCAGCGCCCCGCCCAGGACCGGCTGGGTGGCGACGAGGGCCCCGGCGAGCAGCCCGGTGCCCCAGCCCCCACCGAGGGTGCGGACCAGCCAGGTCGTCGCGAGGACAGCGAACACCGTGTGCCCGAACACGATGAAGGACACGGCCGTTGCCGCGCCGAGGAACCGGCTGACGCCTGCCATGGCGATGAGCGAGACCGCGGGGAAGGGCACGACGTCGGCGCCTCGCGGGAAGCCCACCATCTCGGTGTCGAAGGGCCAGCCCGGCACCTCGTGGCCGATCAGCCACGCGCTCCACCAGCCGCGCAGGATGTCGCTCCCGCCCTCGCCTGGCAGCACCCCGGGCCCGAGCAAGGTGTGGTGCATCAGCACGGCGAGGACCACCGCGGCGACGACGACGATGGCGCGTGCGATGCGCGGAGGCATCAGCGGGACCCGAATCCTCGGCCCTTGGCGATGAGCTCCCGCATGATCTCGGTCGTCCCCCCGCCGATCGGGAAGAGACGCGCGTCACGAAAGAGACGCTCTACGAGGTACTCCCGCATGTACCCGTAGCCACCGTGCAGCTGCACGGCCTGGTCGCAGACGTACATGCAGGCCTCCGTCGCGATGTTCTTGGCCATGGCGACCTCGACGAAGACGTTCTCGCCCCGCCTGTGGCGCTCGGCGATGGTGCAGGTGAAGGCGCGGGCAGCCTCCTCTCGGGTGGCCATCTCGGCGAGGGTGTGGCGGACGGTCTGGAATCCCCCGATGGCTCTCCCGAAGGCCCTCCGCTCTCGAACGTAGCGAGCGGTCGTGTCCAGGGCGAGACGAGCGATCGACACCACGGTGGCGGCGAGGAACAGTCGCTCGCTCACGAAGTTGCTCAGGATCACTCCGAAGCCACCGTTCTCCATGCCCAGGAGGTTCCCGACAGGGACCCTCACGCCGTCGAAGCCGAGCTCTGCGGTGTCAGAGGCCCACCAGCCCATCTTCTTGAGCTTCCGACCGACCGAGTATCCGGGGCTGTCGGCGTCGATGACGAGCAGGCTGATTCCCCCGATGCCCTCTGAGCCCGTGCGGACCGCGGTGGTCACGTAGTCCGCGCGCGCGCCGCTGGTGATGAAGGTCTTGGCGCCGGTGACGACATAGTGGTCCCCGTCCCGGACCGCGCGGCAGCTGATGTTGGCGACGTCCGAACCAGCGCCTGGCTCCGTGATCGCCAGCGCAGCCACCTTCTCTCCGGAGCAGACCGCAGGCACGACGCGTTCCTTGAGGGCGGCGCTGCCGAACTCGATGATCGGGGGCACGGAGATGCCGTGGGAGCCGAGACCGACGGCCGTGCCGACGGACTGCCCGTGGCGGATGATGGCCTCTGTGATCGCCAGCGCATGGAAGACATCGCCACCCGCACCTCCGAGCTCCTCCGGGTACCCGGCCCCGAGGATCCCGGCCTGACCCGCTCGCTGGTACAGGTCGCGGGGGAACTCCCCGGCCTCCTCCCAATCGAGCGCATTGGGGGCGATCTCCCGAGCCGCCCAACGGGCTGTGGCTTCATAGAGGGCTTCGTGTGTCTCGTCCTGGAACAGCGGCAGCATCGGCGGTGTCACCCTACCAAGACCTGACAACTGCGGCTGGAGTTGGATAATTAGAGTTATAGGGTGGTCTCCAACAGGGGTGTCCATGCGAGTGTGTCCGCGCTGCAAGAAGGAGTACGCCGACAGCGTCGCGTTCTGCTTCGTGGACGGCATTCCGACCGACGAGGTCGTCGCTGTCGCGGTCGATCCCTTGCCCGCGGTCTCCGAGCCAGCTGTTCCAGACGGGCAGCCCCTGCCGCAAGACGAGGACGCCACCGACGCTCCGAGCCTGTCGGAGGTCAGCGTCGATTTGCAGGCCACACCCGAGCCCGTGGCGACAGAGCCCGTGGCGACAGAGCCGCCCGTGGAGCCAGAGGAGACCGCGGCGATTCCGGACGCCGGACCCGAGCGCATCGACGCTCCGCTTGCGCAGAAGGACTTCGAGAGCGACGAGGCCTTCCTCGACCAGACCAACGATGATCTCGGCGGCTTCGACTCCGACCACGACGACGAACCGATCGAACCGGTCGGTCGCCCCAATGGACTCCTCATCGGCATGGGTATCGCCGCCGCGCTGATGCTCGGCGTCGGCGGGTGGTTGCTGTGGCAGAGCTTCAGCGAGAGCAAGGCCGTGACGGACCAGACGCCTGTCGTCGAGGAGCCCGTCGTCGTCGAGGAGCCAGCCGTCGTCGAGGAGCCCGTCGTCGAGGAGCCCGTCGTCGAGGAGCCCGTCGTCGAGGAGCCCGTCGTCGAGGAGCCCGTCGTCGAGCCCGTCGTCGAGCCCCCGCCAGAGCGCGCTGGTGACGCGAGGGAACCGGCGAAGAGCACGTCTGGAACGAGCAGTTCGAAGAAGAAGGCCTCGACCACCAAGGTGGGGCTCGGTGAACCGGAGAAGGGCTCCAAAGTGGGCCGCGCCAAGAAGAAGGGCGAGCCCGAAGCCGGTGCCGAGCCGGTGGAAGAGGAGCCGGTGGAGGAAAACCCCTGGGGCGAGATCGAGTAGGCGCCTAGCAGGTTGCTGAAGAAGGCTCCCGAGGCCACGACGGCGGAGGCGAGTGCTGGTTGGACGCACGACGAGGGCGCTTGCCGAGGCAAGCAACCGAGGAGCCCGTAGGGACGGAAAGCCAGGCGTGGCCTGGCTTTCCGATGCGTTCGACCGGTGCAGCATCCGCCGAGCCCGTAGGGGCGGCCGTCGCCGCTGGCGGCGGCCGATGGCCGACCAGGACGTTTTTCAGCAGCCTGCTAGCGCGACCGGCGAAGAGCCTCTTCCCGGGAGATGACCCCTAGGAACTCGGTGCGACCAGACAGCCCGCGGCGCCTGTTCAGAACACCACGAGCCAGGGCGTAGATACGGAAGAAGCGCGCCAGCGCCTTCCTCTGCGGCTCTGTCAGCCTGCCCTCGCCAGCGACCAGCTTGTCATCGACGTCGCCCGCGTCCCAGAAGCGGACCACCCCGACGACATCGCGCGCGACACGCTCGCCAGCGCGCAGGCGGGGACCAAGGACCACCACATCCACCGGGTCGCCGTCGGCGCCAGGCCACTCGGGCACGCAGCCATAGTTGAAGGGGGACGGAACCGGGGAGACGAAGTCCACACGGCCGGGTCCGAGCACCGCGGCGAAGACGCCCGAGCGCTCCGTGCCGTCCAGCTCTCGCTTGATGAAGCCGCCCTTGGGGACCTCGATGAGAACCTCGACGCTCTCCGGCAAGTCCTGCGTCAAAGACGGCACGCCCAGGTGCTACCACGGCTGGGACGGATATGCTGGCGGCCGGAGGCGCAATGCTGTTCATCCTCGCCCTTTGGGGCTGCCAGGACCAGACCTTCTCCCAACACGACGCCGATATCGACAACGTCGAAGGCGCCGGCGTGCTCACCTACAGTCCCGAGATCCTCCTGTGGACGGACCTCGAGGTCGGCAACACCGTGGGCCAGGCGGTCACGATCGACTCGGTCGGCGAGCTGAACCTGATGGTCTACGAAGCCCGCATCATCCAGTCCGCAAACGGTCAGTTCTACATGTCGGAGACAGAGGACAAGACCATCGGACCCGGCGGGAGCTTGCCCATCGACGTGGTGTGCAGCCTCAACCGCGACCAGCCGATCGAGGGCGTGCTGCAGATCAAGACCAACGACGTCGACCACATCACCTTCGAGGTGCCGCTGCAGGCCTTCCCCCTCGGCTGGACCGAGGACACCGGGGACACAGGCGGCGACACCGGGGACTCCGGCGGCGACACCGGGGACTCTGGCGGCGAGGACACTGGCGGCGACACCGGGGACACAGGCGGCGAGGACACTGGCGACGGCGGAACGGAAGACGACACCGGGGACGGTGGAGAAGCGAGCCCCTGAAGGTCGCTGATCGCTGGAGCACAGAGGACCTCGGGCTCCCGCGCCCGGCCACCGTCAGCTGCCTGTTGGAGCTGTCCAGCGGGGACATCGCCCTAGGCAGCGACTACGGCATGGTGATCCACAGGCGTGGACGCTTCCTCCCCTTCCCCTTCCCCTTCCCCAAGGGGGCGCGACGGGAGAATCGCCACGTCGTCTCGATGGCGGAGCTCGACGGAGTCCTCCACGTCGCCACCATGAAGGGGCGCTTCAGCTGGCCTTTCCAGGGCGAGGCCGCGGGGCGGGGGCTTCCTCGGGACGGTCAGGGCGGCTTCGACGATCTCCGCGCGCTCCACACCAGCGCAGGGAGGCTCCTGCGGGGCTAGCGCACCCACCTCGAGGGAGGCGAGGGACCGGGCGAGTGCATCAGCTTCGCGAACGCATGGGGGCGGGTCTTCGCCGGCACCCTCGACGGGCACTTCGTGGAGGTCGACGGGTCGCCGATACGCCGCTGGGACGGGGAGGTGTGGACCTCGAGGAACATCGAACCCTGCGCGCTGCACGCCTCGCAGGGGCAGCTCTGGGCGCTCGCACAAGGGGGTCTGTGGGTCTCAGGGTTCGGGGACTGGCCCCGGCGGGTCGATGTCGACCTCGTCCGCCCCTGGGCCCTCGGGAGCCTCCCCGGGGAGCTCTGGATCGGGGAGAAGGGCGGGCTCGTCCGGCTCCTCCTCTGAGACCATCGGTACCCAGATGATGGTCGGCTTCACCTTCCAGCCCGTCTTCGTCTGAAAGGTCCGCCCGCTGTACTTCAGCCGCTCGCCTTTGTCGTAGTGCAGCTCCAGCCCGTGCTTGGTGTGGCGGTCGGGTGTGAGCACCGCCGCCCAGCGCTGCGAGGCCAGGGCCGTATCGACACGCTTGGCCTCCTTCTTGTAGGGACCGCCTCGGTGATCGATGTCCCACAAGGCGATGAGCGGCAGGCTCGGCGTCTTTCCGGCCATCGCGGGGTACCACGGAAAGTGCGGCGCAAAGACCTCGCCGTCGACAGCCTCGATCGCTGCGATGACCCGCTCTCCGGCGGCGACGTCGTCCTCTGTCGGGATCATCCTCTGGGCGTCCCAGCGGGTCTCCCAGAGCTGCCACCCGGTCAGCCCACAGGCCAGCGCCAAGACGACCGGATGCGACCAGTCGCGCACGACCACGCCGAGCATCGCCATACCGCACACAGCCAGGGCCCAGTGGCCGGGCATGAGCACGTTCACGTAGCCACCGTGGTGTGCCCGCATGAGGATCGAGGCGCCGATGGCCGTCACCGTCACGAGGACCCAGTAGAGGCCCGCCTTGGTGAAGCGCCTCCTGGCGATCCACACGAGCCCCAGCACCGCCGCGGCGATGTTGCTGTAGAGGAACACGGTGGCGAGCTCGAGCTCCGACTTGGGCCAGGCGCGCTCGGCCACCAGGGGGTGGGAGGCCGGGACCTCGAGCAGGTAGGTCAGGTAGTGCCCCTCTGACGCGACCTGGATGGCGACGGTAGCCAGCAGCGCCGGGACCACGCTCGCCAGCGCGAAGACCCCCGCCCTGCGCGCGCCGTGGGCGATCCACACCCACGCCAGCATGCCCACCCCGAACATGGCGTAGTTTTGCTTCGCCAGGAACGCGAGCACGAGCAGCAGTCCGCTCGCGACGACAGCCCGCCTGGAGCCGACTCGGCAGAGGGCGATCGACCAGGCCGCGAGCCCGATGGCCAGGGCGTCCGCGCGGACGAGGTCATAGAAGGTGCCGCTTTCGTCGAAGCAACCCAGGAAGAGCCCCGCTGCCGCTGCCGCGAAGCCCCATGACGCCCCCTCCCTGTGGACGGCGAAGGCGGCGGCTCCAGCTGCGGCGAGGGTCCCGATGAGCGAGATGCTGCGCCCAACGACGTAGCTCGGCTCCCCGAGCAGGCTCATCAGCCAGGGGTACAGGGGCGGGTAGATGTAGGGAATCCAGTCGGCGTCGGGCTCCATGTAGAGACCCAGGCCCTCTCGAAGCCGCCAGACATGGACCAGCATGCCCCCCTCCATCCACTCGATGTCGAAGGGGTAGACGATGCGCTGGAACGAGCCATGCAGCAGGTAGGCGAGCAAGCCTCCGGCGAGGACCACCAGGGGCACCTGGAGCAGGATCGGCAGGATGCGCTTCACGCGTACTCGTTGAACCCGCCGTCGCCGAGAAAGCCCACGAGCTGCATGCCCGAGCGCTCCGCGAGGTCGACCGCGAGGCTCGACGGGGCACCAAGGGCGGCGAGGACAGGGACCCGAGCCACCAGGGCCTTCTGCACGATCTCGAAGCTGGCCCGGCCGCTCGTCAGCAGGACGCGATCGTCGACGGGGACCGCGTCTGCGAGCAGTCGCCAGCCGAGGATCTTGTCGACGGCGTTGTGTCGACCGATGTCCTCGCGCAGGACCTCGAGCCTCCCGTCTATCGTGAACAGCGCCGCGGCGTGGAGCCCCCCGGTCCTCTCGAAGGTCTCCTGCACCGCGCGCATCCTGGAGGGCAGCGCCAACAGCTGCTCCGAAGAAGCCCTCGACACCGATCCCAGAGGGGGCACCACGCGCAGCACGTTGTCCAGGGTCGCCTTGCCGCAGATGCCACAGCTCGAGGAGGCGAAGAAGGCCCGCTGCGCGCTGGCGAAGCGGTCAGCGCGGATGCCCTCGGCGAGACGCACGTCGATCGTGTTGTCCTGGGGGTCCAGGGGATCCCGGATCTTGGCGATGGCGAGCACGTCGTCCGCTCCGTCCACCACACCCTCGCTGTAGAGGAAGCCAGCGGCGAGCTCCTGGTCATGACCCGGAGTCCGCATCGTGACCGCCAGCGGGCGACCCTCTACGCGGATCTCCAGCGGCTCCTCGGTCGCCACGCGATCGTCCCCGGCGGCACCTTCCGGCTGCCGCATCACTCGCACCGGCTGACTGGGGTTCATCGCAGCGCGCATAACCGTCCGAACAAGCGTTCACTTGCACATCCGTTCAGGGGGCGGTAGACAGGTGTCGGCCCGCCAGCCTTCCGTCCATCGGGCAGACCATGGACATCCACGACATCCTCAGAGACCGCTTCGGCCTGGAACGTTTTCGTCCAGGTCAGGAAGAGGTCGTTGCACATCTCATCGACGGCGACGACGCCTTGGTCGTCATGCCCACGGGCGCGGGGAAGTCCCTGTGCTTCCAGGCTCCGGCGCTGGCCCGCGGCGGCACGACGCTGGTCGTCTCACCGCTGATCGCGCTGATGAAGGACCAGGTGGACGGGCTCGTCGCCCGCGACATCCGGGCGACCTTCATCAACTCCTCGCTCGCACCCTCCGAGCGGCAGGATCGCATAGAGGGCATGGAGCGCGGCCGGTGGGAGCTCGTCTACGTCGCGCCGGAGCGCTTCACGCCGCGCTTCCTGGCCAACATCGAGCGCTGCGACATCCGCCTGCTCGCGATCGACGAGGCTCACTGCCTCTCCCAGTGGGGCCACGACTTCCGGCCGGACTACCTCCGGCTGGGGCGCGTGCGCGATGTCCTCGGCGACGTTCCGACCGCAGCCTTGACGGCCACCGCCACGCCCCGGGTCCAGGACGACATCGTCCAGAGCCTGGGCCTGCAGTCTCCCCGCCGCTTCATTCGTGGCTTCGACCGCGAGAACCTCGTGCTCGAGGTCGTCCACGCAGGCGGCCAGCGGGACAAGGTCGCGATGCTGCCGGACCTCGTGCGGGGCTCGACGGCGCTCGTCTACTGCGCGACTCGCAAGAACGTCGAGCGGGCGACGCGGGCGCTGCGGGAGGCCGGAGTGCCGGCGGAGCGCTACCACGGTGGCCTCGAGGCATCGGAGCGCAGCCGGGTCCAGGACGCCTTCATGAGCGGACGGGCGCCGGTAGTGGTCGCCACGAACGCCTTCGGCATGGGCGTCGACAAGGACGACGTGCGCGTGATCGTCCACTGGGACATCCCTGGCACGGTCGAGGCCTACTACCAGGAGATCGGACGCGCCGGACGCGACGGGCTGCCCAGCCGCGTCGTGCTGCTCTACAACCCCTCCGATCGAAGGACGCAGGAGTTCTTCATCAAGATGGGTCACCCACCCGTCGGGCATGTCCGCGCCATCTACGACCGCTTGCTGTCAGAGCGGACCAACCCGGTCTTCATCCGGCGCGGGGATCTCGCCGACTGCCTCCCGGACGAAGCCGGCGGCGAACGAACGGCCAGCTCCTGCGTCTACGTGCTCCAACGAGAGGGCTGGGTGCGCCGCATCCACCCGGCCGAGCGACCAGGTCGCGTGGTGCTTCGGACCGATGCCCCCGGGGATCTGCCAAGCGGCATGCGCGGCGACGTGCTGAGCCTGGTGAGGGAGCGCCTGGTCGCCTTCCCGGGCGAGGCTCTGGTCGTACGGCCCGACCGGTTGGCCCAGGACCTCGGCCTGGAGCGCGAACAGCTCGGGAACGCCCTGAGGGGTCTGGAGGCGCGCGGCTACCTGGCCTGGCGCCCCCCGGAGCGCATCGGCGGCGTCGAGCTGGTTCGACCCCAAGACCCCCTGGAGCTCGACGAGACCCGGCTGCGCGCACGGCGTCGTCAGGAGTTCGAGAAGCTCGACCGGATCATCGACTACGCAGACTCCGCCTGCCGCCGCCGCTACCTGCTCGAGTACTTCGGCGAGCGCCCCTCGTGGGAACGCTGCGGCACCTGCGACAGCTGCCGCGAGGGGCGGGAGCTGCCACTGGGTCCCCGCCCGCTGTCCCCTGACGAAGAGCTCCTGGTCCGCAAGGCGCTCTCCTGCGTCGCCCGCATGGCCCAGAAGCGCCCGGGCCAGGGCTTCTCGGCAGGTCTCGTCGCGAAGGTGCTGACAGGCAGCAAGGACCGGACCGTGCTCGCCTTCCAGTTCGACCGACTCTCCACCTGGGGCATCCTGAAGGAGCTGCCTCCTGGGGACGTCGAGCGCATCCTGGAGGCGCTGGCTCGCGCCGGCGCCTTGAGGCGCGACCACGTCACGCGACAGCTCAAAGGCCGAGAGATCACCTACCCGGAGCTGTCGCTCACCGAGAAGGGTCGGGCCGTGATGTTCCAGAAGACGCCGGGCTTCTTGATGACCTGGCCAAAGGTCCACGTCAAACGGCGCCCTAGACCGCCTCCCCGGCGCCCTGGAGAGGTGCGCGTCGCGACGGACCTGCTCGTCTACCTCCAGGAGATCCGCCGGAAGCTGGCCTCGGCGGCGGACGTTCCAGCCTACGTCGTCGCCCCGAACCGCACGCTGGAGGACATGGCGTCGCTGCGCCCCACCACCCGACACGGGATGCTCGCGGTTCACGGCATGGGTCCGGTGCGCTTCAGTCGCTACGGGTCACCCTTCCTGGAGGCGATTCGCAGCTGGCAAGGAACCTGAGTGCTACCTTGCTGAGCGTGGTGTTCCTGTGGATTGCGCTCAACGGCGACGCGCGCGCTCAGGACGGCTGGGGAGGCGACCAGCCCGCCGAAGAGCCTGCCCAGGATCCCGTGCATGAGCGCGACGAAGATCCCTCGGACGAGCCTGGCGATCTCGAGTTCCTCCCGCCCTCACTCCTCGAAGTACCCGCTCTGGCCTGGCCCGAGGGCGTGCCACCGCGATCGGTCCCCGTCGTGCTGGGGCTGCTCATCGACGAAAGCGGCGCAGTCGAGGACGCTTACCTCATCGACGGGCCCGAGCCCTTCGCGACCCTGGCACTGGAGGCCGCGCCGGGCCTCGAGTTCAGCCCGGCGACCGACGGCGGCGAGCCCATCGTCGTCGAACTTCCCTTCACCTGGACCTTCGACCCACCGCCGGTGAACGTCACCGGGCATCTCCGCGTCGCCGGGTCTCGGGCTCCGGCCCAGCGCGTGACCGTGCACCTCGACGGCAAGGACACCGAGACCGACGCCGATGGCCACTTCGAGTACCGAGGCATCGCGCCAGGCCCCCACGTCATCGAGATCGTCGACGCGGGGCTGCGCGTCAAGCCAGTCGAAGTGGTCGTCGTCGCCGACGAGATCCTGGAGCTCGAGATCCTCGCGAAGCCCGAGTCCGGCTCTGACGAGGCCATCGGCGTCTACTACCGAAGCCGGACAGAGGTCGTCAGCCGCGCGCTCACGGCCGACGAGCTCCGAACCACTCCAGGCACGATGGGTGATCCGGTCCGGGCGGTCCAGAACCTGCCCGGTGTCGTGCGAACCCCCTTCGACTCGGGCTGGCTGCTCGTCCGAGGCGGCGACCCAGAGGACACAGGTGTCTTCATCGACGGCGTCCGCGTGCCGCTCATCTACCACCTCGGCGGCTTCACGAGCGTGATGCACCCGGCGATGGTCGAGGGGATCCGCTTCATGCCCGGCGGCACCAGCGCCCGCTACGGCCGCGCCACCGCCGGGGCCGTCGACCTCGACACCGCCGTGGTCGAGGGACAGCGGCGAGTCGAGCTCGGGGCCGACCTGATCCACGCCGGCGTCTACCTCCAGACGCCGATCACGGACAACCACAACGTCGCGCTGGCCCTCCGGCGCTCCTACCTGGACAAGGCCCTCCAGGTCGCACTGTCAGAAGAACAAGCCCGCATCGCTCCTCGCTTCTTCGACTGGCAGGTGCGCTGGGACAGTGACCACTTCGGGCTCTTCTTCCTCGGCTACAAGGACAGCATCGACGCTCCCACCGGCAACGACGACGAGGTCGTCGAGGTCGACATCCTCACCAACCGCCTGCACGGGCGGGCCGAGTTCGACACCGCCCTGGGGCACTTCCACCTCACCCCTGTCGTCGGGCTCGACGAGCGCGTCTTCGACTACAGCACCGAGTACCAGGAGCTGACCCGGAACACGGGCGCTCTCCGCGCGGAGCTCTCCGCTCCAGACGACCACCGCCTCGACTACGTCGTCGGAGTCGATGGACTTGGGGGCACCTACCGCATCGCGGTCGACCAGACGGAGCGGGAGAGCAGCTTCGTCACCGTCGATCCCTACGCAGCCATCCGGGTCGGCGACGACCGGAGGGTGACGCTGGGCGGCCGTGCCGACACCCTGTACCTTCCAGGGCACCTGCTCCGGACCGGGCTGAGTCCCCGGCTCCAAGCAGCCTGGCAGGTGAACCGCCGGCTGCAGCTCGTCGCGGACGCGAGCATCGTGCACCAGCCACCACCCTTCGACATCCTGGTGGGCCTGCCGGACGGCAAGTACCTGGACCTCGAGAAGGCACGGGGCACCGGGGCCGGCGCCCGCCTGCGCGGCCAGAACATCGGCTTCGACATCGACGGCTACTGGCGGCACCTCGACCGCGTCACGCTGTTCGAGGACGACGGGACCATCACCCAGGGCCGCGGCATGGCCTACGGCATCGAGACCCTGACGCGCTGGAGCTGGCGGAGCTTGGGAGGCTGGATCGCATACACCTACAGCCGCAGCCTGCGCCAGGAGGAGCTGGGAGACCTCTATCGTCCACACATCTACGACCAGCCCCACTACCTGGTGGCCGTGATGAGCTGGGACCTGCCGCGGCAGCTGACCCTGGCCGGCCGGTGGCGCTACGGCGCCGGCTACCCCCGCCTGGCGGACGAGGCCTACGACCTGCTCCAGACGGACTCGCTGGAGGTGCCGCTCGACACGCGCCTCGACCGCCTCCCGCCCTACCACGCGCTCGACTTGAAGATCTCCAAGCGCGCCACCTTCAGGGCCTGGCAGCTCGAGGGCTACCTGGACATCCAGAACGTCTACAACCGGCGGATCCCAGAACCCCTCATCACGGGCATCGACGACACCGAGACCGTCTACGGCTTCGGCCTGCCGGTGCTGCCCATCTTTGGCCTGAAGGGGGTCTTCTGGCCCGGCGCCGGCTGATCAGTCCTTGCGCCCGCGGACGAGGCGCTTGATGTTCTCCGCGCTGACACGCGTCTGGAGCAGCTCCCCGAAGCTGGGCATCGACCCGTCGGCTGGGATGTCCTTGCCCTTCACGATCTCCGCCGTCATGAGACGCTTGAACGACCCGGCCGAGACCGGCTGACGCAGCAGCGCGAGCATACCGGCGCCCTTGGGCAGCGGATCGCCCTCGGGTCCGCCACCGTCGATGCCACTGAGGGTCTTCCTGATCGACGGATTCGCCAGGATCTGACCCCAGGAGCGACCCCCGTGCAGAGACGTGTCGTCCACCTGGCCACCGGACTCCAGCCGCGCCGCCTCACGGGCTGCTTCCTTCAGGTGAGCCCAGCAGATCGCCGCGATGTCCGTGCCCGTGAGCTCCGCCGGGACGAAGCTGTCGACCCGGTACATGCGAGCCACCTTCTCGCGTCCAGCCTGGCCGACCTTCCTACCCGCCCGGCCGCCCATAGACCGTGATGAGGGCGTCGCTCCCGAGCGCCCCTCGCAGCTCCTTGCCGACGAACAACCCATGGTTGTCTCCCTGGTGCTGGCTCACGGCGACCAGGAAGGGCTTCCGACCCTCCACCAGCGCGAGCGCAGCCTCCAGGTTGGCAGCGGCGAGGACCTCTGCTTGGTCATGAAGCAAAGGAACAAGCTCGTGCCACCAGGTCAAGTCAAACCCGTCAGCCGCTCGTCAACTGCGGACCCACACCTTCGACCTCGACCTGGCCGACGACGAGGCGGGCCTCGACATCGTCGGGCTTGTGCCACACGACGCGCGGGCGGCGGCGCCATCGGCAGTCGAGCTTCAGGTGACCCCTTCGAGCGTGCAGGTCGATCGAGCCGAAACGCGTCGGAAGGCCCTCGCAGACCGTCTCACCGTCGAACCAGCGGCGGTCGGCTCCTCGAAAGAGGTGCAAGGTGTTTCCCTCCTCCTGCACCACGAGGTTGCGACACAACAGCGCCACCTCTGCGGCGGCGCCGAGGTCGTCTCCGGAGCCCGCCACGCCTCCACGATGCGGGTGAAAGGCCTCTGGCCAGGCGCCGGTGTCGAATGCATGCTCTGCGAGGTAGTCGAGCCGCCGGGGCGCGCCGGGCTCGCCAGCGAGGAGGGCGACCTGGCCGAGCCAGCAGGTGCGCGCGACGTGGATGCCCCCCAGGGCATCGTCGAACACGCCGGCCTGGAGGGTGCGCCGCTGTATCCGCTCCACCGCCGCGACGACGACCCCTTCGGTCGCAGAGATCAGGCCCGCAGGCCAGACCGCGCTGAGCACGTCAGCGTCGCCGTGGCTGCTCAGATCGCCTCGGAGCTCCTCGAGCAAGCGGCCCGTGAGGAGGGCGAGACGACGCTCCTCGTCCTGCTCGCCGAGCCAGCGGGCGGCGACCGCGGTCGCGCGGAGACCGGCGACCGAGGAGACCGTGGCCCCCTGCCTCTCGAGGGTGCGTGCAGCCCGCCGAAGCGCAGGCCAGAGCACGCGAAGGAGTGTGCGGTCACCGCTGAGTCCGACGTGGTCGACCGCAGCCAGGACCATCGGACCCTCGTCCATGGTCAGGCGTCGGATCATCCGGGCCGCCCTGCGGAGATGACCGAGCCGACCGAGGGCCGCGATGGCGACAGGCACGTCCTTCCCGACGAGGCCGACGGACCCCACAGAGGCCAGCAAGGTCGACCGGGCCGCCTCGAGCAGACGGCCATGCGCCGCGGGTTCGAGCCGCGCTCCGCTCCGGAGCACGCCTTGCCAGTCCGCCCGGGCGCCAGTGAACAGCTGGGTCGCCGAGGCACGCCTGAGCACAGGAGAAGCCTCGGTCGTCGGCGCACACCAGACCGTGCGCTTGAAGCTCTCCGACGCGGCGAGGTTGACCCGGTAGATCTCGACTCCGGTGGCCTGCCCGCGCGCGCATGTCACCTTGGTTCGGGCGTCGGAAGCATGGCGGACGCCGCCCTCTCGGAGCCGACCGCCGACCATCGCGTAGACATCCCCAGCCTCCCAGGTGGCGAGTCGGACCTCGTGCCCCGGGCGCGGAACGAAGAGCATGGGCCTGCCGTCGACCTTCCACCAACCGTCGCCCTCCCGCACCAGTTCGCATATCGGACTGGGTCCCTCCGGGTTTGCCGGCCGGATGGCGAACCCCAGCCGCACGGGACGCGCAGCGGGCGCCATGAGGCGAACGCGAGCCGTCACCCCGAAGACGACCTCGCCCTGCACGAGCGCCGGAAACACGTCGACCTGCACGCGGATCTCGCGGCGCTCGGCGGTGGTACGGACGAAGGGGCCGCCGTCGAGTCGATGCTGCCGGATACGAAGGCCCGGGTCCTCGCCCCAGCCAGGCAGCGGTCCGAGCGTCCACATCTTCCGAGCGTCGCCGGCCCACACCGCGACCGAGGGCGCGGCTGGCCAGGGAGTCAGCCAGCCCCCGGGATCGACCACACCGAGGGCGTCGCGGTCGGGCAGTCCGATCTGCGTCCAGTTCCGGTAGCTCAGGTTCAGCGCTCCGGGCAGCATGGCCCTGGGGACGAAGCCGGGATCGGCCGGGTCACCCTGCCGCACGAAGGCCCAAGGCCAGGGTCGATCTCGCTCGAGCAGTGGGCTCGGGAGAGGACCCTCTTCGCGACGGAGCCGTCGAATCAGGCGAGAGAAGCCCGTCAGTCGGCGCGCCACCGGCGACTCCGGGCGACCTCGGCCTGGTAGGCGAGCACTTCCCTCGTGCGGCGGGCGTCATCCCAGCCGAGGAGCTCCGCCATGCGCTCGGCGACCACATCAGCCGCGCTGAGCCCCTGGTCCAGGTCGCGGAAGAAGAGCTGCGTCCGCCGGATCATCACGTCGTTCACGGTCTGAGCGAGCTCGCGCGTGACGGCCCAGTCGACCAGCGCCAGGATCTCCGGACGTCCGGGCACCAGGCGCTCCGCCAGCCGCTGGTCGTTGGCGACCAGGGCCGCGATGTCGAGCCCGCGCATGCCGTAGCGGTCTCCGAGGTGCCGGCACACGTCATGGGCGAGTCCCCCCGGGAAGACAGCCTCGATCTGCTCGGCGACTGCCTCGTGATCGTCGTCCTCTGGCCACCCCACGGCACCCGGGAGCGGCTCCCGTCCGGTCTTGGGATCGCGCACGTGCTCGGGCACCACGCCCGTCAGCGACAGCAGCTGCAGTGCCTTGGTGACGACCTCCCCACCCATCCGCCGAAAGGTCGTCAGCTTGCCGCCGGCGACGGTGATGAGCCCGTCCGCGCCGATGTGGATCTCGTGCTCCCTCGACACCGAGGACTCCGACGAGCCGTCCTCTCGAATGAGCGGTCGGAGGCCAGCCCAGGTGCAGATCACGTCGTCCGGGACGAGTGCGGCCTTGGGGAAGTAGGCGTTGGCTGCCTCGATGAGGTACCTGACGTCCTCGCCGTCCGCAGCGACGTCGGCCGGATCCCCCTCGAAGTAAGTGTCCGTCGTACCGATGTAGGTCTCGGTTCCCCACGGGATCGCGAACAGCACCCGCTGGTCGACCGGGTGGTTGCAGACGACGGCATACCGCAGCGCCAGCCGGTCCCCGGGAACGACGATGTGGACGCCCTTGGTCGGCGCCAGGAGCTGGGGTCCACCGGCACCGAGCGCTCGCGTCCGGTCGGTCCACGGGCCCGTCGCATTCACCACGCTGTTCGCGGAGACGGCGATCTGACGGCTCTGGAGCTGGTCCTGGACCCGGGCTCCGATGATCCGTCCGCTGTCGTCGCGCTCGAAGCCGACGACCCGAGCGTGGGTGAGCACCACCGCGCCGTGTTCACAGGCGTCGATGAGCGTCTCGAGGGTCAGGCGCGCGTCGTCCGTGGCGCAGTCGAAGTACAGGGGCGCGCCCTTCAGCTTCCGTGGCTCCAGGAGCGGCTCCGTGGCCGTCGCTTCCTTCGCCGTCAGCGTCTGGTGGAGCCTCGTGCTGCGGAACAGCGACAGGCCGTCGTAGAGCCAGAGTCCCGCGCGGAGCGTGTTCACGCCCACCCGAGAGGTCTCGTAGATGGGGAACAGGAATCCGAGGGGGTTCACGAGGTGCGGGGCGATGTTCTGGAGGGTCTTCCGCTCGCTCACCGCCTCGAAGACCAAGGAGAACTCGAGCTGCTCGAGGTAGCGGAGACCGCCATGGATGAGCTTGCTGGACCGGCTGCTGGTCCCGAAGGCGACGTCGTTCGCGTCGACCACCGCGACACTCAGCCCGCGTCGCGCGGCGTCGCGCGCGGCCCCCGCCCCCGTGATCCCAGCCCCGACGATGAGGACGTCGTAGGTCTCCGTCCCGAGCCGTTCCCAGTCCTGCTCACGCATGGGCCCCACCTATCGCGCCGCAGCGACCATGCTACGACTACCGGAATGCTCTGGCTCGTGTCGATCGCATGCTTCGGGGACTCTGGCGAAGAGACTGATCCATGGGCTCCTCCCCCCCTGCCCGAAGACCTCGAGGCACCCGGCGCAGATATCCTGGGCATCGAGGAGCTCGTGGGCGCCACCATCGAACCGGCACAGGTCGGGGACTGGATCGGCCAGGCGAACGACGACGAGGAGCTGCGGCGCCGGCTAGCGGCGGCGGACCTGGTCGTCGTGCGCTCCATGACGCTGCGCTCGGGGGTCTGGACGCCGGAAGCGGTGGGCATCCTGGCCGAAGCTGCTTCCCTGGGCCAGTTGGAGAACTTCGACGCCGGCGGCGCCCTGCTCGGCGTGGAGGGCGGGGTCGCGCTCGCCAAGGCGCCTTGGCTGGCCAACCTCGAGCGGCTCGTGCTCGCCGGGGCGGACCTGGGAGACCGAGGCTTCTCAGCCATCTGCGACGAGGCGGACCTTCGGCGAGTGAAGGACCTGGATCTGCGAGGAAACTCCTTGACGGCGGCAGGCGTGACCATCCTCGGCGATGGACCCTTCGGCAAGCTGGAGCGACTCGACCTCTCGGACAACCCCCTGGGTGACGAGGGTCTGGAGGCGCTCGCGGCGACCGCCCGGGTCGACACGCTGAGGTCGCTCGGCATCGCCCGGGTGGGCTTCGGCGAGCGCGGTGTCTTCCTCATCGCCTCGAGCCCCTACCTCGCCGGGCTGGACCGGCTCGACGTCCGCGGAAACCAGATCGACCCAGAGCAGATCAGCGGCCTCGGCGGCACCTTCGGAGACGACGCCATACTCTCGGATTAGCAGACAGCCGGAGGCGCCGATGTTCCGCTTCGAACTCGAGACCCAGGGTCACACCTCGCTGTTGACCCTCGATCACGGCAAGGTCAACGAGATGGGCCGAGACCAGCTGCGCGCGTTCGAGGGGCTCATCGAGGTCCTCGAGAGCAGCGACGTCCGCACCCTCGTCACGACCTCTCGGCGCCGAACGAAGAAGGGCACGCCGATCTTCGTCGGTGGCGCGAACGTCAAGGAGCGCGTCGGGTGGACCCGAGACGAGATCGCGGGACACGTCCGGTGGCAACGCCGAACCCTGGCGGCACTGCGTCGGCTTCCACTGTTCCACGTCGCGGTCGTCAACGGCCTCGCCCTGGGCTGGGGCACCGAGTACCTGATCGCTTGCGACTACCGGATCGCGACACCGGAGGCGGTCTTCGGCCTGCCGGAGACGGGGCTCGGCATCCTCCCCGGGGCAGGCGGCACCTCTGAGCTCAGCGCCCTCGTCGGGGCCTCCAACGCCCTGCGACTCGGAATGACCGGCGAGCGCATCCCAGCGAGCGAGGCCGAGCGCATCGGCCTCGTCCAGGAGGTCGTCGAGGACGTCGATGCTGGCATCGCCCGAGCACGCGCCATGGGTGAGATGGTCTCGACGAAGAGCCCGACGGCCATCGCTGCCTTCAAGACCGCGACGCTGACCTGCCTGGGCCTACCGGCCGGCGAGCGCGGGCACATCGAAGGCAAGGCCTACGAGCACTGCCTCGACACCGGGCAGGCCAAAATCGGCCGGGACCACTTCGACGCCATCCGCGCCGGTGAAGACGTCGACTGGGGTCCCCGGAAGCCCTTCGTCCTTTGATCCTCCTCCTCCTGGCGTGTGAGCCCCAGTCCTTCGCTGAGTGTCGGGGCGACCTCGCAGAGAAGACCGCCTGCCGCGCCAGCTTCGCGACCCCGCTGCCGAGCTCAGAGGCGGAGCTCGAAGCCCTCGCCGACTCGATCGACGACCCCGACGAGCGAGACGCCCTGCTCGTCGAGCTCGCGGTGGAGAACCCGGAGGCCGGAGCTCGCCTCTGCGCCCTGACCAGGACCGCACTCGGGGAGCGGCAGTGCACCCAGGTCGTCGGGCGACCCCACCTCGGGCATCACAGGCGCGAGTGAGGTTCCTCTGGCTCGCCTGCACCGCCACGGAGCCCTCGCTGCAAGGGGACGGTTCGCTGGAGAGCTGCGCCGCGATCCCGCTCGAAGGCCACGCCATCACCTGCCGCGTACAGGTCGCCGCGGACGCCGGCGCCAGGGGAGACGACGAGCTCGCCCGGGCCGCGTGTGGGGAGATCGCGGAGGGGACCTGGCGCGACGAGTGCCACTTCCGCGCCGGCGAGGAGCTGGGTCGGGCGGGCCACACCGATCGCTCCCTGCGTCACTGCGCGGAGGCCGGGCGCTTCTCCCGCAACTGCGTGACCCACGCGGCCTGGGGCCTGCCCCCCGACACCGCGCTGCGCTCCGATGGCCACGCCGAGGTCGCGGCGGCCCTCTCGGAGTTCGCCCAGGTCGCCGAGACCGCGCTCGAGGGAGCCCCGGAGGGTGTTGGTCCCGAAGCGATGGACCAGCTCATGGCTCGGGTCTGGTTCAACCTCTACGTGGGCTCGGGGGTAGCGGATCCTGCACCGACGAAAGGCCTGGAGCCCTGGCAGGCGGCTCAAGCGAGGACCGCCTGGGCGATCGAGGCGGCGCGGCTGCGACAGGGAGAGGACCTCGCCATCGCCTGGGCGGAGGGCACCGTGCTACGCGGTGAGCCCCTTGCCGACCGACGCAACGTCACGGGTCGCTACGCGAGCCCGGTCCTGCCAGAAGAGGTCCAGTCACACCCTCACGTGGCGACCTACGGTGGTGGCGCGCGCCTGAAGGTGGAGGATCCGGAGACCGATCTGCGCATCGCGGTGCTGGAGGGCCTCTACTTCGTCGAAGACACCCCGCCCGAGCGCTTCGGGGCCCATGAAGATGACGACATACCGGAGATCCGGTGGACCGCCACGAAGCTCTCGACCCTGGCCGATCCCGAGCGACAGCGGAGCTACGAGGACCCCATCCAGCAGGAGTACGCGAGGCTGGCCGGCCAGCACCGCCGCTGAGACTCACCGCGCCCGCAGGTATGCCAGCGCCGAGTCCGCCAGGATCCCCGCGACGCGGAGAAGATGAACCCGCTCGGGGGGATGGAGCTCACCCGCTCGCCAGAGCCGCAGCGCCTCCCCACGACGGATCTTGCCGCTGGAGGTCCGCGGCAGCGTGCCCGGCTCCAGCACGACGACCAGATCGGGCACCAGCGCCGTGGCGGCCACCACCGCGTCGACACAGGCCCGTCCCATCACCTCGAGCTGCTCGGGTGTGGCTCGGGCGGAGTGCTCGACGAAGAGCACGAGTCGCTCGCCGTCGCAGCCCTCGGGCCGGTAGGAGCACGCCGCAGCGCACCCGGTCCGCACCCCGCCGACCGCATCGAGGGCCTGCTCCAGCGGGTGCGGGGCGTGGTTGCGACCTCGCAGGATCAGGACGTCCTTGTCCCGTCCGGTCAGGTACAGCTCACCGTCGAGCAGGAAGCCGAGGTCACCCGTGTCCAGCCAGCCATCGACGAGAGCACCAGCCGTGAGCTCTGGCCTGCCCAGATACCCGCTCATCAGCGACGGCCCGCGAGCGAAGACGGAGCCGACGACGCCGTCTGCGACGCCCTCGCGCTCGCGAACGATGCGGACCTCGAAGCCCTCCAGCGGCCTGCCGAGGTTGACCATCTCGACCCCCTCATCGTCGAGGACGGCCCGGCCCTCGGCCAGAGCCTCCCGCTGCAGGCGCCGGGTCGAGAAGGGCTCGTCGATCCGGCTGAAGGTCACGGCGAGGCTCGCCTCCGAGAGGCCGTAGACCGGCGTCAGGGCCGTCTCGCGGAGCCCCCAGCGGGAGAAGCGCCGGGTGAAGGCCCGGAGCACCTCGGGAGCTACCGGCTCGGCGCCGTTGAGGGCGACTCGCCACTTCGAGAGATCAACGCCCTCCATCTCCTCGTCCTCGATGCGCGAGACGCAGAGGGCGAAGGCGAAGTTGGGGGCCGGCGAGATGGTCCCGCCGTAGGTGGAGAGCGCCTGCAGCCACGAGGCTGGTCGAGTGACGAAGACCTCTGGACCGATCAGGGTGATGTCGCCCGGGTGACGCAGCGCCGGGAAGACACAGCCGATGAGTCCCATGTCGTGGTACAGCGGCAGCCAGCTGACGCCCACCTGGCTGCGAGCCTCCTCATCTTCGAGGTCCCGACAGAGCTCCCTCACCAGGGCGTCGGTCTGGGCGAGGACCGCGCGATGGGAGAGCGCGACGGGCTTGGGGTCGACAGTGGTCCCAGAGCTGAACTGCACCATGGCGAGGTCCTCCGGTCCGACGCTGCGGGTTGCCGGCGGCGCATCGGAGAGGTCGTCCAGGCACCGGACCCCGAGCGCTGGTCGAGCCAGCTCGTTGCAGCGCCCCAGCACCCGACGGACCCGGCGGTCGGCCAGAACGAGCCGCGCGTCGACGGCCTCGATCATACGGGCCGTGCGCCCGTGGTACTCGTCCATCCGTCCGAGCCGGACGGGGGGGTAGACCGGTGTCGGCACTGCCCCAGCGAGCATGCAGCCGAAGAAGGCGTCGAAGAAATCGAAGCCCGTTGGGAAGACCAGCACGACGCGCTCGCCCCGCTGCACCCCCAGGGCAATCAGCCTCCCCGCCGTCCGAGATGCCCCCTCGGCGACGGTGGCCCAGGTCCTCTCCTCGGGCCGACCCTTGCGGTCAAGGATGCGGAGGAGGCGCTGATCCGTCGAGGAGAGCAGCACGCTGGCCAGGGTCTCCCGATGGGCGCTCAAGCGAGCCTCAGCAGCAGCACAGCGACCAGGTCGCCGACAGTCTCGACGCCCTCTTCGTCACCCTCCTCGAGGCAGATGTCGAAGTGGTTCTCGAGCTCCACGACCAGGGTGAGCATCCGGATCGAGTCCAGCTCCAGCGCTTCCGCGAGGCGCGTGGAGAGGACGAGCTCGCCCTCGTGATCGAGGTGTTCCCTGGCGACGGACCGGACACCCTCGAGGACGTCATCTTCGCTCACGGCAGCCCCCGGGGTCGTTCCTCGAGGGCGTCGTAGCCGCAGACCTCGCGCAGCGCACGCTCTTCGCAGTCGATGCGGACCTTGAGCAAGGCCAGGTTGCAGAGGCCGAAGACCACCGCCGTGAGCCAGGCGTTGTGCATCAGCGGGATCGCCAGCAGCTCGAGCACGACCGCGACGTAGTTCGGATGTCGCAGGAAGCGGTACGGTCCTTCGCTGACAGCGCTGAGGCCCGGCACGACGATCACCCGTGTGTTCCAGCGCTGGCCCAGCGTCCCGATGGCCCAGTACCGCAGGGTCATCGTGCCGCACAGCAGCAGGACCATGGCACCGAAGAGCCAGGGAATCACGGGCCGATCGAGCAGGAGCACCTCTGCCGGGGCGGCGAAGAGGAACAGAGTGTGCAGGGCCACCATCACTCCGAGGTGGCCCCGCCCGAACTCCTTGCCTCCGCGGGCGAAGGCGACCGCGGAGTTCCGCTTGCTGATGACGAGCTCGACGAGGCGCTCGCACGCCACGACCCCCACGATGGCGAGGTAGACCCAGGTCACCATCGCAGCAGCACCATCTCCGAGCAGAACGCCGGGCCCATCGCCAGCATCAGCCCCAGCGAGCCCGGCTCCGGGCGATGGTCGGCCATGGTCTCCCGAAGGACCATCAGGACCGATGAGGAGGACAGGTTTCCGACCCGCATCAGGCTGTCCCAGGTCACCTGGAGCGCCGAACGGTCGACGCCGAGGGCCTCCTCGAAGGCCATGAGCACCTTCGGGCCGCCCGGATGGCAGACATAGGACCCTATGTCGGCGAGGGCGACCCCCTGCTCGGCGAGGAAGGCGTCGAGGTCCGCCCGCAAGTGCTGCTCGACGACCCTGGGCACGTCGGCTGAGAGCACGATCGAGAAGCCCTTCTCGGAGATGTCCCACCCCATGACGCGCTCCGTGTCCGGGTAGAACACGCTGCGGGTAGCTTCGACTCGGGGTCCGACGAGGTCGAACTCCTCGGCGAGCCGCTCGCCGACGACGATGGCGCAAGCGCCGCCGTCTCCAAACAGCCCGGAGCTGATGAGGTTCGGGATGGAGAGGTCGTCACGCTGCAGCGTCAGGCTGCACAACTCCACGCTCAACAAGAGCGCCGCCTGGTCCGGAAAGGCCCGCACGTAGTCCGCGGCGCGCGAGACCCCGGCGGCCCCCGCGACGCAGCCCAGTCCGAAGATCGGGATGCGCTTGATGGATCGGGCGAGCTCTGGGATGCGGTTGAGCAGGCGCGCCTCCAGCGAGGGCGTGGCGACCCCTGTGACGGTCACGCTGAAGAAGGCGCCGATGCGCTCCCAGGGCACTGTCGACAGAGCGACGGCGTCACGAACGGCGTCCTCGCCGACCTGCTGTGCGACTCGGATCCAAGCGTCGTTGGCCTGTCCCCACGTCTCGAGGCGTGGATACTCCTCCATCGGCAACGCGAGGTGACGGCCGCCCACGAGCACCCTGTCGTGGAGCCGCGCGAGACGGTCGAGGTTCTTGTGCCGTCTCCCCCAGTGCTGGCGAAAGGCCGCGACGAGCTGGTGCTGGTCATAGTAGTGGGGCGGAAACGCTGCGCCGACGGCGGCTACTCTCAAGGGGCGGGCTCCTGCAAGAAGTGGTTGGGGCGGTGCCAGAGACCGTCTGGCACGCTAGTAGCGTGTGATCCGAAGATCACAGCAGAGGAACGAAGATCACGATGCACAAGCCCGCGCAGTGGATGCGAGATGCTGTCGCTGCGGGTGGTGAGCTCCACTGGGCCAAGCAGGACCCGTGGAAGCACAACCTGCTCAACATCACAGCCGCCGCCGCACTCTGGGCCACCATCGCCCTGTTGATCGCCTGGGGCTCGGTCGCCTGGACGCCCGTCCACGTCCTGGTGGCCGGTCCGCTTCTGGGATGCTGTTTCCTCGCCCACTACGTGCTCATCGTCCACGAGTGCAGCCACAACATGTTCGTGCTGCACCCGGACCGGGCCCGGCAGAAGGCGCTCAACCGGACAATCGGCATCATCGCTGGCGGCATGTTCTTCACGGACTACCTGGAGCACTGGGAGAAGGGACACACGATCCACCATCTCCACCCTTGCGAGGACGACGATCCCCAGGACCGGGACCCGATCACCGGCTGGGCGCTCTATCGGCAGTACCTGGCGCTCGTACTGATCCCGCTCTACCCGCTGAAGCTCAACCCCAGCAACCAGTACGGCTTCAGCATCAAGCGCTTGCTCGGCGGACTGGCCTTCTTCGGGCCGCTCATCGCGGTGGTCGCGTTTCTGGTGAACCCGTGGTCGGTGCTCACCGTCCTGGTCGGATTCCACACGCTCATGGCGCTGAACCTGACGAAGAAGGCCCAGGAGCACGGCTGCGGGCTCAAGTTCGAGGAGTTCCGGATCCTGCGTTCCCGGACCTACTTCTACCCGACCTCACTCCTGACGAGTCCCTTCAACATCAACTACCACTTCGAGCACCACGCCAACTTCAACGTGCCCTGGTACGCCCTCCCCGCCTACCACCAGCGTCTGCTCGATGTCGTCCCCGAGCCGCTTCGGCCCTACTACTTCCACCGAGAGTTCCTGAAGCAGCTCAGCGGCGCCAAGACCCTCCCTCCGGACGAACTGCGGGCCCTCACCCGAGCCGGAGAAGAGGCCGCGTAGAAGAGGGCGCCCTACCTCGAGCTGACGAGGGCCAGGACGCGGCTGGCGCTGCGCTCGTCCTCGCTCAGCGCCATCGCCTGGAAGCGGCACAAGGCGCGACCAGCCAGCTCGATGGCCTCGCCCGGGCGGGTCGCGGCGACGGCCTGGCCGAGGAGGACCATCGCGCGGCTGTGCCACACCCGGTCCCCCGTGAGGTCCTCCATCGCCTGCCGAAGATCATCGACGGTTCTCTCGCCTCCCTCTTCGCCGAAGCCCGCGAGGAAGCGCTCGAGGCGGGCGCGGCCAGCCAGGATCGGCGCTCCCGCGGTCTCCGCCAACAGGACAGCCGCGTCGAGATCCGCCCAGGCCGCATCAGAGCCGCCGGCCACACGACAGAGCCCGCGGGCCAACCTGGTCCGGGCCTCCAGCAGCACCAGCCCCCTGGACCCCGCATAGTCGACGGGGCCATCGAGCAGTCCAGGGAGGAAGGTGGCCCCAGAGGTCAACACCGCCATGGCGCGCTCGGCCTCGAGCTGGAAGAGCGCGGCCCGACGCCGAGATTCCTGGAAATGACCAGCCGCCCCGCCCAGAAAAGCGAAGCACTCGTCGAACTCCCCCTTGATGAGGCAGATGTCAGCGAGCTCACAGAGGGCACCGCCAGCAGCCGCCGCGGCCTGGGGATGGTCCGCGAGCACCTGGTGGATCTGTATGAAGCCCTCTGCGGCGTCGTCGAGCTGGCCCTGCATGCGCTGGAGCTGCGCGCGCCGAAAGCGAGCCGCGAGGACAGCCCCACCGCGTGCCTCGGCCTCGAGCTGTTCGACGAGGTTGGCCAGGCCCAGCAGATCCCCTCGCGACAACAGCACACCCGCGAGCGTGTCAGCGACGACGAGCCGCAGCCCCGGTGTCGTCATCTTGGCGAGGAGCTCACCGGCGACCCGAGCCGCACCGCGCAGCTGGCCGATGTCCGCCATGGCAGCGACGAGGCGCACCTCCAGGGCCGGGCGAGCGTCCCCTTCCGCCAGGGCCATGGCCTCCTCGAGGGCAGCCAGCATGCTCGCCGGGCGGTCGTCGCGGCGCAACGCCTCGACCCGTTCGTTCGCCCCCCTCTGGGCCAGCTCCAGGTCGCCGACCTGCATCGCCAGCGCGTGGACGCGGCCCCAGGCGTCCGCCGCCTGGTCCCAGCGAGCGGCCACGGTGAGGGCCTCTGCGGCGACCAGCTCGTCGGCGAGCTCCGCCATCAGAAGCGGCCGGTGATCACGACTCCGCCCCCGCCCTCGGCAGGCACAGCCAGGATGCCGATCCGGTCGTTGACCAGCACCCCTGCGGTAGCGCAACCGGCTCCGGCGACAAGCAGCCCCATCGTCGCGTATCGGGAGCTGTCGAAGGTCGATGTCAGCGACTCGGCGCTGCCACGATCGAGGCTGGCCGGGTTGGCCCGAGCGGCCTCGATGTCGTCGAAGGTCGGCTCGACGACGAGGAAGTTCACGGCGGCACCGCCGACGAGGAGCGCTGCGCCTCCACCCATGAGACCGATGCTGGCGACATCGATGTCGAGGGGCTCACGCTCCTTCTTCTCCCGAGGCTCGCGTTCCTTCTTCTCCCGAGGCTCGCGTTCCTTCTTCTCCCGAGGTTCGCGCTCCTTCTTCTCCCGAGGTTCGCGCTCCTTCTTCGGCTCCTCCTCAGGGTCATCGACGAACGCGTAGGGATCGTCGTCACCGCCCGAGAAGACGACCTTGCCACGGCACTGCTTGTAGAGGTCGACGTTCTCGTCGATCTCCATCCACTCGGTCTCGACCTTGCCGTTGGGGCACATGACCTGCACGAGGTGGTTCCCCCGCCGGACGTAGTCGTACTCCGTCATCAGGTGGCCATCGACGAAGATCCTGGCGTCGACCGCGTCCTCGCGCGCCCCTGACTCGTACTTGGGCCGCTGTCCGACCTCCGAGCGCAGGGCGTAGAAGAGGTCGTCCGTCTCCGGGTCCGGGATCGCCTCGCGGTCGAAGGAGTACTCGAGGTCGATGACCAGGGCCGCCCTGAGGTCTCGCAACATCGCCTCGCTGCGATCACCAGAGTGGTACTCGACAGCGCCCCGATAGAACCAGATGCCTGCCAGGGTCGAGCCGAGCACGACCGTCTCGGTCTTGCCAGCCTCTGTCTCCGCTCGATCCAGCGCGTCGAGTGCCCCGTCGTAGTCGCCCTCGATGACGAGCGAGCGAGCCCGCGCGACGTCCTCTTCGACGGGTCCGGCCCAGGCCATTGAGATGAGGAGGTTCACTCGCACCCCACAGGTGACCAGTCGCTTTCCTTCGCCAGGTTCGCTCGGAAGGTGCAGGTCTGGCCCGCGACCACCTCGACGGTGCTGCGGTTGCTGCCCAGCTTCGTCCGGTATGTGCCCCCGGCGAGATCGCCGACCGCGTAGGTCCCGGATCCCTCGAAGCTGCCCTTGTAGCCGAGGCTGTTCGACAACGTCAGGGTCATCGCATCGGGGGGGCTCACCTTGAAGACGAGCACACCCGTGCTCTCCGTGGGTGCCGGGATCTCGACCTCGACAGGTACGACGACCGCTGGCGTGGGGACCGGCACATCGACTTCGTCCTCGCCCAACTGCGTGCTGGCGTACCAGGCGCCAGCGCCCAGGATCGTTATCAGGAGGAGGCCCACCAGCACGAACAGCGCGCCCTTTCCGCGTGCCTTCGGCGCCTCCGCGTGCTCCTCCGCGTCCGGGGGCGGAGGTGGCTCCCAGGCGATGTCCTCCACCTTGTGTGCGTGGGGCTCGTCCTCTTCTGGTGGGGTCCAGTCCACGTCGTGGGAGCGCTCCTCGAGCTCCCTCTGTTCGTCGTCCTGTACCGCGGCCTGCATCCCCTCCGGATCGGCCATGGAGGTGCTCGCCTCGATGATCTCCGGGTCCACCGGGTCTTCTCGGGTCTCCGGCTCGTAGAAGGAGTCCTCCTCCAGTTCGCCGTCCGGGAGCCTGGTCCGGCTCTCCACCAGCTCGGAGGCCCCCTGGACCGGGCGGAGCCCGGAGCCATCCTCGGGGAGGAAATCGTCGAAGGTGTCCGCGGCGGCCTTCTGCGGGTCTTCCGACTCCTCCTGCGGCTGCTCACGCGGCGAGGAGAGGTCATCCAGCAGGTAGGTTTGGTCGATCGCCCGCGCGGCGCTGTCGCTGGCAGGGAGCCCGTCGGTCTCGATGGTCCCGCTGCGGTCCTCGAAGACGGTCGCGCCTGCTAGTGTCGCGCCCTCTGCCAAGTGCGGGTGCGCGACCATCGCTGGACCCACGTGCTTCTTCGCGAAGCGGCGGAGCGAGTCGTCCGGAGCTGCGTCGGCGAGCTGCTCCATGATGTCCACGACCTCTTCGCTGGTCGGCCGATCCCCCGGTTCGTACTCGAGCATCGCCCGGAGGGTCGCACGCGCCCGGTCCGCCTCGGCGACATCGAGACCCGAGAGATCGAGGCTCATCAACCGATCGCCCATGGACTTGGCGTAGCGTTCGGGGCGAATGTGGATCTTGCCGAAGGCACCACCGGCGATGATCTCGAAGGTCGTCACCCCCAGGCTGAAGACATCCGCAGCGGGGGTGTCCGGGTCACCCAGCAGCCGCTCCGGCGCCATGTAGGCCTGGGAGCCGAAGGCCAGGGCCTGGGTGTGAGCCTCGCGCTGGTCGAAGTTGGCGCGCGCGGTCCCGAAGTCGAGGAGCTTCACGTCCCCGTCGGCGGTCAGCATGATGTTGCTGGGCTTGATGTCCCTGTGGATGAGCCTGAGCGGCTCACCCCCCTGCAGCGGCACGTGGTTGTAGGCAGCGTGCAGGGCGTTCGAGACGTGGCCCACTGCCTGGAAGGCGGAGCGCAGGGGCACGCGGTCGCCGATGCCGACGAGGTAGTTGACCACCGTCTTGAGGTCGACCCCCTCAAGGTACTCCATGATGACGGCGCACTGGCCACGAATGGAGGTCAGGTCCTCGACCCGGACGATGTTCCGGTGCCGGAGACGGCCCAACAGCCGCGCCTCGTCCCGGGATCGCTGGGCGATCTCCTCGTGCGTCGTCCACTTGCCGTGAAGCAGCTTGATCGCGACGACGCTGCTGAAGTCGTCGCCCGTGATCATCTCGGCCAGGTACACCTTGCCGAAGCCGCCCTCAGCCAGCTCGCGGATGAAGCGAAAGCGACGCCTTGGCTGCACGTGTCCCTGGGGTTCCAGAATGCCGCGGGAGTATATCCGTTCGGCTTGTTCCCGCCCCTTCAGCCGCCCCCGCAGACGCCATCCTCGGCGGTTGCGAGCTCCACCACGAGGTGCATCGCCGCGAAGTACTTCGTGACCTTGTCGCGGACTCCCGGCTCCTCCTCCAGCACCGACGCCCACGACCAGCGCTGGGTCATGCCAGGGCCCCAGGGCGAGTTCTTCTCGAGCACATCCCGCTCCCGAGCCGCCAGGATCGCCGCGATGCCCATCAGCGTCGCGTCCGGCTTGCGCTCCTCTGCGAGCTCCAGCTCGGCGTAGACGGCACCGATCGGCGCTCCCTTGCTCCAGTCCTGCCAGGTGAGCTGGCTCGTCCGCTGGAGGTTGATCGGCCGCCGGGTGCCGTCCTTTTCGACCTCGATGAGGTAGCGCAGCGCGCCGTAGCGAGGACGCACACCCGCCTGCCCGCACAGGGCATCCTCCAGGGCTTCGGCGTCCTCGACGTTCTCGAAGAGGTACTTGATGCGGTCGGTGTAGCGGTCCTCGTAGTCACGGATCCGGGTGCCGACGGCGGCCGCGAGATCCTCGTCCATGCCGAAGGTCAGCAGGTTCTCCTCCCGCTTTGACGACGAGTAGCGGAGGTTGAGGAGCGGATCGACCTCGCCAGCGAGGACCCGCCCCTCGGCCGTGGTCTGGAGCTTGGCGAAGTAGCTCTCCTCCTCCTCGTAGAGCAGGTAGAGGTTCAGTCCGCCGAGCACCAGCAAGGAGCTGGCGACCATCCAGGTACGGGCGCTCATGGAAGCCTCATCGGTGCTCGGCGACCTGGTCGGCGGTCGGCACGGCGAGCTCCGTGCAGTACCCGGTGCCACGGCTGTAGTCGCGCCAGCCCGCGAACTCGGTCTCGTTTCCGTAGTTCATCCCGTAGTAGCAGACGGCGAGGAAGTGCTGAGCGATGATCTTGTAGGCGTAGTGCTGGGTGTGCTGATGCAGCTCCGAGCCGCAGCTGTCCATGTTCGCGTAGTCGTTGGTCGCGCAGCGGACCTGCTGGCCGAGGAAGCTCGGGTCGTACTCGAGTCGCTGGTTGCGCAGCCAGCGCTCGTAGGCCGGCTTGAGGTTGGTCGCTTTCTTCCTTCCGCCGTTGTAGAGCCCGTCGTCGTAGCCTCCGTTGTGCGAGGCGATCGTGATCTGGACGGCGGCTCCCGACTCTGCGATCACCCCATCGTCCCAGGCCTCTGCGAGCAGCTCGACGGCGCCGCGCGTGCTCTCGCCGAGGTCGCTGCGGAGATCGATCTCGCAGCTGGTGATGCGGCACTTCTCATTCTTCATGTACTGAGCGTTCTTCAGCACGCCGCGCGGAGGGGTCAGCTCGGTCGGCGTCCACACGGTCTTGGTGCCGGCGAACTTGCAGTTCTGGACGTCTACATCGACCCGGTGGGCGACCTCCGGCATGAGCTGCCACCAGCCCATCGCGCAGACCGGGGACACGGCATCAGCGATATAGCGGGACTCGGTGTAGGGGATGGCCGCGAAGACCTCTGGGAGCTCCGCGCGGCGCAGCTGGCGAATGACGTAGGCGTAGTCGTCGCGGACCTCGTCGAGGCGGACGAAGAACGACCAGGCCTGCACGTGCTGCTCCAGGCTGCGCGTGGTGTGCTCCATCAGCTGGCGGTCCCAGTTCTCCTTGTCCTCGAGGATCTCAGGGCGTCTGGCGGCCGCCGCGTTGGGCTTCTGGACGAACTCCGCCCAGGGCTGCTCGAGGCCAGCGTAGAGGGTCGTGTTGAGCTCGCTCGTCAGGTCGACGACCTCGTAGACCTCCATGCCCGCGTCCCTGGGACCGATGATGTCGATGTCCTTCTGGAACTCGCCGACCAGCGGCGTCACGACGGCGACGGCGGTGCCCACCGCGATGAGCAGGACGCCGGGGATGAACCACATCGGGATGTTGCGATTGGCCCGAAGCTCCTGGACGTCGGTGGCCTCGACGATCGGGTCTGCCTCGGCCGCAGACGAGATCACCCGCTGCTGCTCCCACACACCGAGGCGGCGGCACTCGACGAAGTGCACCGTGCAGCCACGGCCAGGGGGGCCGAGGTGGAAGGCGCAGCCGTCGGAGAGGTAGGCGGGGCCTCGCAGAGGTCGGACCGTCTGCCAGTCCACGTTGGGGTGCGCCGCGAGCCGTACCTGGTTGTTCCCGACAGGCGCGATGCTCACCGACGAGCCGTCGTAGGCGGTGATGACCGCCTGCCGATCGTCCAGGCCCCGATAGCCCTCGACCTTCAGCCCACCCGGTCCGGGATTCGAGCCGATCCGGATGACGGGCCCGCGGCACACGAGGTCGCCCTGGAGCGCCATCGGCCCATCCGGAAAGTAGATGACGACGTCCCACCGCTCCTGGCTCATCGGGTCAGGACGAGGGTCGCGCCGGAGAGGTTGAGCTCGTCGAGCAGCAGGTGCGGCGACAGGGTCTGCTCTCCGAGGAGCAGGAACCACTTGCCCGGCTCGAGCTCGAGCCAGGTGGTGAGCGCGTCGCACACCGTGGCGACGGTGAGCACCGTGGACACCGGGGTCCGGAAGACCGTCGGGGGGTCGCCCCGGACCTCGACGCGTACCCAGACCTCGCGCACGGCGACCGGGTGCAAGGTCAAGGGCTGGTCCCCATCGAGCGAGGAGAGGACCGTGTCTCCGGGGAAGGGCCCGTTCCGATCACCGAGCCGGTAGCCGAGGCGGACGCGACCCTGGAGATCGGTCCGCACCGGGACCAGCGTGCCCGTGAGGAAGGCCACCGCGGCCGCGAGCGTGAAGCCGCCCGGGATGCGTGTCTTCACCGTGGTGCCGCCCGGCCCCCTTATGATCCTGAAGGTCAGGGCCTTGCCGCCGCGGCTCGCCGGAAGTGGGTCCGGAGGCCGGACCGAGCTCGGCGAGAGCTGGCGGATGGCGGGCTCTGCCGGGGCGCTCACGCCACGCATCGGCTCCGACGCGACCGGCTTCGAGGTCTGGGCGACCGCGCTGTCCTCGTCCGGGAGCGGAGCGGCCCCGAAAGCCACCGGCGCCTCGGTCAGCTCCGGGCGGCTGGGAGGCGCCACCGGGCTGGGAGGCGCGAGCTCCGCAGCCTCGGGCTTCGGCGAAGACCGACGACGACGTCGCTTCTGCCGCTTTCTCGGGGGGAGGCTCGGGTCGTCGCCGGCGGTGCTGCTCAGGATGGCGTCGATGACATCCGAGGCCGACCGACCGTCATCCCGCGCCGGCCCGTGTTCATCCGAAGAGGTCGAGATCAGCCGGATGATGTCGTCGGCGGACTTGTCCAGGGCGACGGCGCCCGGCGCGATCGCTCCGCTGTCGACGGGTCCCTCGAGATCCTCTTCCGGGGGCGCGGCGCGCTTGTTCGGCCTGGACCGACGCCCTCGACCCGGCTTTCCCCAGCGGCCGGAGCTCTTGGTGGGATCCGGCGGAGGGTCTGGCTCCGGCTTCGCCGCGGCCTGCTCACTCGGATCCGCGACAGGATCCGGATCCGGCTCGGGAGCGGGATCCGTGGGGCCCTCGTCCCGGCTCTTGTCGGTGGACAGCCTCGCTGCAGTGCGACGGCGGCGCTTCTTCGACGGCGGCGCCCACGCCGTGGCTCGCTTGGGCTCCGCGGGCTCGGCGTCGCCTGTCTCCTCGCCCAGCATGCGCTTGATGTCGTCGCGCGACATGCCCATGGTCTTTCCGTCGTCGAGGCCCTCGCCGATCCTGCGCTGCTGCGCGGAGACCCGGTCCATCACGTCCATGAGCGGCTCGCCCGTCTCCAGCGTCGCCAGCACCGCCTGCACGTCGTCGAGGAAGGCGTCACCGTCCGGGTGGCGGTCGTCGGGCTGGGCACGCAGGCAGGTCTTGAGCAGCTCGCTGACGGCTCCAGGCAGCTGGTCCTTGAAGCGGAACAGCCGACGGCTCCCCTCCCCGCGTGATGCCTGGGTGCGGATGTCGTTGACGAGCCCGTCGTAGACCGGCTTCCCGGTCATGAACTCGAAGGCGATGAGCGCCAGGGCGAACAGGTCCGCGCTGAGTTCCTCGCTCGCACCCTCCATGCGCTCCGGCGGGCAGTATCGGAAGGAGTCCTCCTTCGGCACGTCCCGGTTGTTGGACTGGAAGAGCAGGATCTCGACCTGTGGCAGGGCGTAGCCGAGGATCTCCACCTGCCCGTCGGCCTTGAGCATCACGCGCCAGGGGGTGAGTCCGCCGTGGGAGTAGATGCCGTGGGACTCACCGGACTCTGCTGCCTCGACGAGGACCTGCCCTGCCGCGAACATCAGCTCGAGGCCAGCGCGCACGCCAGCGACCTGGCCCGTGTCAGCCAGACTGCGCACGACCTCTGACGCCGACCACGCCTGCCCGGTCGGGTAGATGAACGCGCCCTCGTCGTGGTCGTGAGCGACGAGCTCGAGGAGGCCCGTCACGTAGGGCGACTCGAGGAAGTCGACGACGACGTCGAGAGCCGAGTTGATCGCCGGATGTTCACGGCATTCCGGGTGGAACACCAGGCCGGTGTGGCGGTAGCCATCTTCGCCCTCGAACTCGACGAGGTCAGCGCCAGGGCCGATTGTGCTCCGCCCGGTGGGCGAGAATCCCGCGATGGGCTGCATTCCGTGGGCCTCTGTAGGGGCGAATCCTAACTCTGCCCGCCGCGAGGGTAGAGTCGTGTGTGGCCAGCTCCCGCAAGCAGCAGCGCCCTGGCGAGCCCGAAAAGGTCGAGAAGGTCCCGGAGCGGGCCGAGGCCGAAGACCGAGAGGTCGACTTCACCGGCCCGGAGGTAGCTCCAGCCCAGGCCCAGGGACTCCAGGAGTCGGTCGGCAACGCGGCGCTCGTCAACATGCTCAACGAACACGGCCGCTCGATGGACCTGGAGCCGCCGCTTGGCAGCGACGTCGAGGTCGGCGAGGGGGGCGGCTTCGACTTCGACGAGGCCTTCGCGGACTACCTCGCCGCGCTTAGCGCCAAGGAGCGCCTCCGGGGCGGCTACGACGTCGAGGACTGGCGCAAGCTCTTCGGCGGCGATCCTGACGACGATCCTCCGCCCCGGAGACCCAAGCGGAAGCGCATCCGCCACCTCAGGGTCATCGCCAGCGCCGTTGTGCCGCAAGAGGACGACGACGGCGTCCCGATCCCGGAGTCCCTCCACGCGCACTCGATCCCTCCGCTGGGTCCGGCCTCGGATCCACGGGGCGACGAGCGCCTCGACGCCCTCTGGGCCTGGCTGCGAGACCCCATCGCCGCAGCGCGGGCGAACCTCGAGCCAGAGGACCTCGTCAAGACCGAGGGCCCGCTGGAACGCGTCGCGACCCTCCGACGTTTCCTCCAGGCCGAGGCGGGCGATCCCCTGGCTCGGAGCCTCGCGCGCCTGGCTCGCCCCCTCCCAGGGCAGAAGTCGCTGGCATCCCAGCTCGCTCGGGCGGCCTCGCTGGTGGAGCTCGGCTGCCTCGTGGAGGCCCAGGCCCTGGGCAGTCTCAGCGTCGTCAACCGCGCCGCGTCCATAGCCCTGGAGGACGACTGCGGGCTGTCGGCTCGCCGTGCGGCCGCTGCCCTGGCCCCGCGCCTGAGCGCCGAGCGCATCTGCGAGCACGCCCTCGCAGACGACCGGGCGCCGGAGCTCGCCGTGACCGATGTCATAGCAAAGCGAGGCGCCGCCTTGCTCGAAGCGGCCGTGACGCGCGCCGTCCGGCCCCAGGCCATCCCACAGATCGACCCGCACGAGCCATACGCCGACAGCGACGACAGCGCGGATGCGTCCACCGCGGAGATCGACGCCCTCCTCGGCCACGAAGAACCCGCCTCCGAGCTTCGCTTCGAGCAGGTCGCGGTGTCGCTGGAGGCCGCCGACACGCTGCTGCTCCTGGCCGGGCGCAGCCAGGTCGAGCTGGCAGCTTGCGGCGTCGCCGTCCGCCGGGCGGGCGGTTCCAGGCCGAGGGGGCCCGTCCTGGCCCTGCTGCGCAGCGCCAACCGCCGACTCCGGGCCCTGGCCCGGAAGACCTCTGAGGACGCCGCACGGGTCGAGGAGCTCGTCGGCCAGCCCTACGACGAGGTCCTCGCCGAGCTCGGCCGACGAGAGGTGGAGCTGGCCAGGGATGCGACGGACCTGGCGCGCTACCGGGACTCCGCGCTGGCTGCCATCGCTCTCGCCGCGTCCGGACGGCCCTTGGAGCCCTCGTGAAGAGCCTGGTCCAGCCGAACGCGACGCCAGAGGTGCTGGCCTTCGCTGCGCAGCGCGCGGCCAGCCTGGGAGACCGGGAGACGGACATCCGCGCGCGGCTGCTCCTCGTCGTGGCCCTCTGCGAGCGTGGGGCACGCAGGGACGCCTCGGCCCTGATCGACCGGGCAGCCGCAGACGCCGCGGCCATGCCCACCCTCCGACTGGAGCGCGCGATGGCTCGCGCGGCCATGGGACACAGCGGCGCATTGCAGGAGCTCGAGACTGCACTCCGCCTCCAGCCCGATGAGCGGGGCTGGGCGCTCCTCGCAGAGGGTCTCAGCCGCCTCGGCGCCTGGGAGCGGGCCGAGGCTGCCTACCTCGAGGCCGCCTCGACCGCCACGGACGAGCTGCCCTCCCTGGCGCTGCGCCGAGCCGAGAACCTGGCCGTGCACGGGCGCGCCGATGACGCCCTGTCCGCGCTCCAGCCGGCGCTGAAGGGGACCCAGCTGGTGCGCCTGGCGGCGCTGTTGATGGCAGGCGGCCTGCTCGTCGACCTCGGTCGCGCCGACGATGCCATCGAGGCAGCGATGGAAGCAGGCCACATCGCAGAGGCCCGCCGCAACTGGTTCGCCTTGTCCTGCGCCGCGATGGACGCCGCCGCCGCCTGGCGACTCAAGGGCGACGACGCACGCGGAGTCTCCATCCTGCACGCGACGCTCACGAACATCCGCCAGCAGGGGGACCCGGGAGTCCTGCTGATGGCCCGGCTCGTAGAGATCCAGCAGGAACAGCGGGCGAAACCCTGAGTCAGCGCCAGATCTCGCCGGCCCCCGGCGCAAGGGTCCTTGCCCCGGCCTCGGCGACGGCGCCGGAGAGCAGCTCCGTTCCCCCGGGGCCCTGGACCGTGATCGACGAGTCGCCCAGGTTGATGAGCGCAGTGCTGCCATCCTCGAGGCTCCAGACCGGGGGCACCACATCGTTGGGATCGGCGAACTCCGCCAGCGGGCCGAAGTCGGGGCCGCTGGTGTAGCGCAGCGGGTCTCGAGGCCTGGCGGTGACGCCGATGAGCGCGAGCAGGTCGGGGTCCAAGGCGAGCTCGAGGCGATCTTCGGCCAGCGAGGGGAGGTCGTCGCCGAGTATCCAGGGCCCTCCGGAGAGCACCTGGGCAACGACGGCTCCGGTCGCCTCCGTATCCGAGAAGGGGTCTCGCAGGATCAGCTGGTCCGGATCGATCCACCACCACACGCCGTTCTGCCAGCTGCGGGCAGCGGTCGCGCGAGCAGCCCAACGCAGGTACTCCCGGCGCGGGTCCGGGTCGAACTCGAAGGCGATGTCGGCCCCTGTCCGGTAGCTGTCGGCGTAGCCCAGGGACGGCAACATCGGGGCGCCGCAAGCGAGGATCCAGGTCTGCTCCCCGGCAGCCTCGCGCAGGATCTGCATGCCGCGGATGTAGGCCTCCATACCGGTGACGTCCTCCTGGCGCACCCCCTCCTGGGCGCCCGCGTAGAGGAAGTCCAGCTTGAGGTAGGTCCAGCCCTCGTCGACGCGAACGCTGATCTGCTCGGCCAGCCAGTCCGCCGCGTCGGGATGGGTCACGTCGACGATGAGGTAGTCGTGGTCGCCGAAGTTCGAGAAGGACAGGGGCTCCCCTTCGGCGTCGTGAACGAACCAGTCCGGGTGCTCGTCGTAGAGGTACTCCCGCTCCACGTAGAAGGGCGCCATCCAGAGGCCAGGGGTGAGCCCCTCGGCCCGAATGTCCTCGGCCAGCTGGGCCATGCCGCTCGGGAAGTCCTCTCCGGCCTCCCACTGTCCCCACTGCACCTGCCAGCCGTCGTCGATCTGGAAGATCTCGAGGGCCTCGATCTGCGAGGCGACAGCAAGGTTCTCGCGGACCTGCTCCTCTGTGATCTCCGAGTAGAACTGGTACCAGGTAGCCCAACCGACCGGCGGATCTTCGCGCACCTGGACGCCGTTGTGGACCCGCGCCGCCAAGGCATAGTCCCCGAAGCCGTCGGCGAGGCCAGCGGCGAAGCCCCCGTGGACCGGATCCAGCGTCAGCGGGGTCGAGGGGGTCACCGTGATGCGCTCTCCCCGACCTCCCCAGACAAAGGCCGCGAGGTCGTCGCCGAAGGCCGCGTAGGCCTTCGTCCGCGTCGCCGACAGCGCGCCGATCAGGAAGCACCCGCCGTCGGGCCGACCGGCGAGCCCCACCCACCAGGAGGTCGCGGAGGTCTCCTCGGTGGCGCTCATCCCGTCCCCATCTCCCCCGGCGACAGGCAAGCCGTCCTCCCACTCCAGCGGCTGCAGTTCGGTGACACCCGACCACCACCAGGACTGGTAGCCCTGCTTCCAGACGACGAGGTCCTCGTCTCCGGAGAGCTCCATCTGGCCAGAGAGCACCAGGGCCTCGAAGACCCCCTCGCCGGAGATCTCGGGCTGCAGGCCGCCCTCGACCTCTGTGAACGAGACCTCGAGCTCACCCTCGCCGTGGACCTCTGCCCGGAGCTCGACGTACCCGCAGTGACCCTCGGCCACCAGCACATCTCCCTCCAACCGAAGCGGGTCGCTGCACAAGGCCGGGGCCTCCGAGCTGCAACCGAGGAGGAGGACGAGCATTGTCCCCTGTTACACCGCGCGGCCTGGAGGTGCTCATGCGCGTCGTCATCACCGGAGCCAATCGCGGCATCGGCCTGGAGCTGGCTCGGCTCTCCCTGGCACGAGGGGACGAGGTCGTCAGCGCCTGCCGTGTCGACGAGGGGACCGGTGTCGGCGAGGTCGTCGAGGGCGTCGACGTGACGACGGAGGAGGGGGTCTCGGCCCTCGAGTCGGCCCTCGGAGAGAGCGCGATCGACCTGTTGATCAACAACGCCGGACTGCTCCATCGGGTGGGACTCGGCGAGCTGGACTGGGAGAGCATCCGGCGCCAGATGGAGGTCAACGCCTATGGACCGCTGCGGGTCACCCAGCGCCTGCTCCCCCGCCTGCGGCGCGGCTCCAAGGTGGCGATCGTCACCTCGCGCATGGGATCGATCGCCGACAACACCAGCGGGAGTCACTACGGCTACCGCATGTCCAAGGCGGCCGTGAACATGGCTGGCGCATCCCTGAGCCGGGACCTGGCTCCCCGAGGCATCGCCGTCTGCCTGCTCCACCCCGGCTACGTCACGACCCGCATGACGGGTTTCCACGGGAACTGGGGCGCCGAGGACGCTGCGAGGGGCCTGCTCGACCGCATCGACGAGCTCACCCTGGCCACCAGCGGCGGCTTCTGGCACGCCGAAGGTCAGCGCCTGCCCTGGTAGGCCCGTGGTCGTTGGACCTCCTCGCTGGGAGGGGCACGGTCACGAAGTCGGAGGCCCGACGACCACGGTCGATCGCCAGATGCCGCGGCGGGCGCGCGGTTACCGGATCATCCCGAGAACTCGCGCGTCCCACGGGGCCGCCACCTTCCCCTCCTGAGCTGCTACCACTCGTATGACTCAGCGTTGGTCAGCTCCACCGTGTCGCCGCGGCTGGTGAAGATGTCCGGGTCGAGCTCCAGCACGAGGCGCTCCGCCGGGATCCACTCGAGGACGCGGTTCTTCGCTGTCCCCTCTTCCGGGTAGGTGGAGCCCAAGTTGTCGAGCATCTCGATCGTGACGTACCTCCCGTCGACGTCGTAGGTCCCCGTCCAATGGAAGTACCAGCCGTACTCGCCGCCCTCGGCCTCGCTCCCCTCACCCACGAAGTCCGGCTCCACGTCGAACTCGGCCTGCCCGAAGAACCACGCAACGTTGCTGTCCGCGATTGACCACTTTCCATGAAGATCGGACCGCTGTTCCGGGAACGGACCGCAGGCGAGCATGAGCACCCATAGGCTGGCGCTCATGCGCAGGCTCCCGGGATCCACTCGAAGCGCACGTCGTAGGGGAACTCGAAGGCGGGGTCGACCACCGATGACTGCTCTTCCGCGATGCACATCATCCTGGCGTGGGGCCGCGGGCCACGAGGTTGGGCGCCGAGGCGAAGAGGATTGCCCGGGCTCGTCCCCGCGGGGTCATCACCTTCCCCAACCGAGCCACTACCAGTCGTATTGCTCAGCGTATGTCAGCTCGATCGTCGTTCCGGTGAAGACGTCCGGGTCGAGCTCGAGCACGAGCCGTTCTGTCGGGATCCACTCGAGGACGCGGTTCTTCGCTGTCCCTTCAACCGGCTCGGTGTAGCCCATATTGTCGAGCATCTCGATCGTGACGTTCCTCCCGTCAACCTCGTAGGTACCGGTCCAAGAGAACGACCAGAAGTACGGGCCATCCTCGACTTCGCTAGCCTCGCCAACGAAGTCCGGCTCGACTTCGAACTCAGCCTGCCCGAAGAACCAGGCCGTGTTGCTCGGCCACTGCCCCGGACCGGCTGGTGACCACTTCCCATGAAGATCGGACCGCTGCTCCGGGTACGAACCACAGGCGACCATGAGCAACGTCAGGCTGCCGATCATGCGCAGGCTCCCGGGATCCACTCGAAGCGAACGTCGAAGGCATGGGCGTAGCCGCCCCCCCCCGCCGATCGGCATGTCAAGAAATTGCAAACCAGGACGTGGCAGGCTGCTCCTGCGGGTCGGAGTTCCGTCGCCGATGGTGCCGGAGCGCCGAGCCCGCGCTCGGTAGGACCTGCTGCCTCCGCGCCGCCCTGAGTCAATCAGTCGATCAGAAGACAGGCCGCACAGCGGCCGCGAGTGGCGCCGCCGCGAAGGACCCGCTGATCAACCGATTCCGTGACGGAGCTTCTCCGTCCGGCTCCGCCTTCTGAGGCCACGTGTCGGAGAGGTCGACCAGGCGGCGTCGGAGGCTCCGCACGATGGACCGTCGATGTGTCCTGACCGCACATCCCAGGACGATGATGGCGTCAACCGATAGGATGCTCGACCTCTTCGGCCTGGGAGTCTCGATGCAGATCCGCTCTGACAGCTTCACCGATGGCAGTCGTATCCCCGCTCGTTTCGCGATGGGCAAGCCGGGCGAGGACGGCCCCGTGGCCTTCTCCGACAACGACAACCCCCACCTCGCCTGGTCCGGGGCGCCGCTGGGGACGAAGAGCTTCGTGCTCGTCTGCCACGATCCGGACTGTCCGACGGTCGGCGACGACGTGAACCAGGAAGACCGGTGGGTCCCCCGCGACCTGCCCCGCTGCGACTTCTTCCACTGGGTGCTCGTCGACATCCCCGCTTCGATCTGTGAGATCGCCGCGGGCAGCCACAGCTCCGGCGTGACGGAGGGGGGCAAGACACCCGGACCCGCGCAGTCCGGCGTGCAGGGAGTCAACGACTACACGAGCTGGTTCGCAGGCGACGAGACCATGGGCGGAGACTACGGCGGCTATGACGGCCCCTTCCCCCCCTGGAACGACCAGCGCCTTCATCACTACGTCTTCACCGTCTGGGCGGTGGACGTGGAGAGCCTCGGGCTGAGCGGGTCGTTCAACGGACAAGCCGTGCGCGAGGCCCTCGCGGGTCGGGTGCTCGGCGTGGCCCAGATCACGGGCTCATACGCCATCAACCCAGCGGCGGCCTAATAGCAGCAGCGCTTGGCGCGCTCGCCGCTCCCGCACGGGCAGGGAGCGTTCCGGCGCGGCGGTGGCCCGGGACGGAGCCTCTTCGCCAGGGCCTTGAAGCCTCCGTCGGCGTGGGCGAGGAAGCGCCGAGTCCCCTCGCAGAGCACCCCGGGACCGACCCGCTGGCGGGGGCAGTCTCCCCAGCAGCGTTGGAGCCACTGGCAGTCGTCACAGTCCGCGTGTCGGGCCGCCTTGGCCATGCCGAAGGCTCGCTGACGCGGTCCCTCCAGCACCTCCGTCAGGCCCTGCTCTCCGAGCTGCCCCAGCGGCTGGTCCACGAAGAAGTCGCAGCTGTAGAGGGCCCCGTCGTGGTCGACGACGAGGTAGTCGCCGCAGCTCTGCCGCCGCGTGCAGTCCCCGGCAGGGTGTCCCAGGTAGGTAGCCAGGATCGAGTCGAAGTCCCGGATCACGACGAGCTTGCCCCTGCGCATGTCCGCCTGCCAGCGATTCCAGAGCGCGCAGAGGAAACGCCCCCACTGCTCGCCATCGATCGACCAGGGCGCCACGGCGGTGGGGTCGTCTGGGTCGGCGTCCGCGGCGGGGATGAACTGGATGTACGAGAAGCCCAGGGCGACGAGGTTGTCGTAGCGCTCCGCAGCCAGCGTGTGGTTGTAGCGGCTCACGACCGACATCGCGTTGACCTCGACACCCGCATCCAGCAGCAAGCGCGCTGCCTTCAGGGCGAGGGCGTGGGTCGGCCGACCCCCACGGGTGGGACGCTCGGCGTCGTGCTGCTCGGCGTCCCCGTCGATGGACAAGCCGACGAGCCAGCCCTCTGAAGCGAAGAACTCCGCCCAGCCTTCGTCCAGCCCGATCCCGCTGGTCTGGAAGGAGTTCGTGATCCGCGGGCCCTTGCCATCGCGCTGAAGTCGGGCCGCCCGCTGGTAGAAGTCGAGCCCGGCCAGCAGGGGCTCGCCCCCCTGCCAGATGAAGTCGACCTGCTCGACCCCGGCGCCGAGTGCCTCGGATACGAGGAGCTCCAGGGTCCGCTCGCTCATTCGCCGGGGGCTGCTCGAGACCTCTGCTCGGTCACGGTAGAAGCAGTAGCTGCAAGCCAGCGGGCAGTCCGCGCCGACCGGCTTCACGAGCAGCGTCAGGTTGGTCTCAGATGCCAAGCCGCTCGATCTCCTCGCGCCAGTCGGCCTCCGCTCCCAGCTGGGCGAGACGAGTGATGCGTCCTTTCCTCAGGGGCACGAGCGGAGGGCCTCACGCACGATGTCCACCTCGACCGGCGAGTCTCGCCGACTACTTCTTCTTGCGCTTGTTCTTCTTCTTCTTGGATGCCTTGCTGCGCTTGTTCGCCGGGTCACGGAAGCCCGGCTTGTTCGCCTTGTCCTCATCCTTGGAGAGGACGCTCTTGGGGGCCTGGGTCTTGTTCATGGCGCCGACCCTAACCTCCCGGCGGCCTCCGGGTAGGTGTACCAGGTGTCCATGTCCGTGTAGACGCGCCGCCCGAGCGCCAGGAGCGCGACACCGGTCGCCGCGGAGAGGATCCCGGCGGTGCCGAGGGCGACCTCGGTCTCCGACATCGTTCCGTTCTCGAGCCCCTCGGCCCCGACCATCATGCCGTTGTAGCCGACCACGCACAGCGCGACACCGGCGGTCGTGTTCATGACCTCCAGCGCGCGGATCCGCCTGTAGGTCCCCACGTCGCCGACGGCCCGTGCGAACTGCCCGGCGGTGAGCTCGTCATCCGCCAGGTATGCCTCCACCCCACCAGCTGACTGGAGCAGCTCGATCGGCGCGGTCCCAGGCAGCTCCGCTCCACCGGCGAGGGCCACAGCGTGGTCGAAGCGGTACCAGCGCTCGAGTCGGTCGAGCTCGTGCTTGCGAGCCGAGTAGACCGTGAGGAAGGTCGCCAGGGTCATGCCACCGGCCAGCATCACGAGGCTGCCGCCCATCATGGTCATCGGGTCGGCCTGGTTGATGCCCACGAAGAGCCCGCCTGCGCCAGCCGCCATGATCGGCATCCCCACCGCCCACCCAAGGCCCCTGGCGCGCCGGTTCTCCTGGGCAGCCAAGGTGTATGCCTCGGCCACCGGGACATCGCCGACCAGCCCGGCGAACTCGCCTGGAGTGAGCTCACGACCTTCGGAGTGTGCGTCGAAGGACTCACGGTCCCCTCGGATGACCGGGCCTTGCTCAGCGGCGAGAGCGGTCGCGACCAGCCACATCATGCGAGGCATCATAGAGAACGATGATGTGGCTCGGACTCCTCTCCAGCAGCTTCGCGGCAGGCGCTTGGTGCGACGGTGCCTTCGCTGTCTCCACGTCAGACGGCGTGGTCGTCTTCCGAGATGGGGAGGGCCAGCGCCTAACGACCGGCGCCCAGACCACCGCCCTCGGCTGGCAGCCGGACTGCCGCCGCCTCGCCGTGGCCTCTTCTGCGCTGTTCCTCTTCGACTTCCACTTCGGCGAGGAGGACCCGAAGTTCCGGACCACGCTGGACGACAGCCACGTCAGCGGCACCGGTCCGCGCGCGGAGCGCATCGTCTGGTACGAGGACAGCCTGGCCTACATCGAGCACGGCACACGCCCCGAGCTGCGCATCCTGGACGCTACGGCGATGACCTGGGTCTCGGTGGCGCAGACGACCCAGGCGGTCACCGACCTGGCCCTGAGCGGGCCGCGCTCCGGCAGCTTCGTCCTCGGGGAGAAGATGCTGTGGCGCTTCGATCCCGACAAGACGATCATGGTCTACATGGCGAAGCGGGTGGCGGTGCACCCGGAGACAGAGGCCCTCGAGGGCCCGAGTCACGACCTGACTATCGGTGGAGCGCCCTTCGCGGAGCCCGTTCTCCTCGTAGGACTGAGCGCTGACGGAGCTCGGGCCCTGGTCAGGCTCGATCCGGTGTCCTACGGCCCCTACGCGAGCGTCTCCACCAGCGGCGCGAGGACGACCTTCGGCATCGGTCCGAACCCACAGCGCGTCGACGAGGGCTGGGCCAGCGACGGCTCCTTCCTGGTCGGTCCGTCCCAAGGACAGCTCGTGCGCGACGACGGCGCCGGCTCACGGACGGAGCTCGGCGTGCTCATGGACGAGGTCGCCGAGGTCCACATCAATGAGGACGGAAGCCGCGTCGCGGTCGTGAAGACCGACGGCAGCGTGGTCTTCGTCGACCTCGCCGATCAGCCCTCGCGCTCGAACACGGCCGCTGCGCCCATTCCGCCACCGATGCACATCGAGACCACGCCGTAGCGGGAGCCTCGACGCTTCATCTCGTGGAGCAGGGTGGCGGTGAGCTTGGCGCCCGTGCAGCCCAGCGGGTGACCGAGCGCGATGGCGCCGCCGTTGACGTTGACCTTGTCCTCGTCGATGCCGAGCTCGCGCACGCAGTAGACCGCCTGCGAAGCGAAGGCCTCGTTGATCTCGAAGAGATCGATGTCGTCGATGGACAGGCCGGCCCTCTCCAGCGCAGCCGGGATGGCCTTGGCCGGCCCGATGCCCATGATCTCCGGGTCCACACCGACCACCGCGTAGGCCTTGAGCGTCCCGAGAGCCTCCAGACCGGCGGCCTCTGACTTCTCGCGACTCATGATGAGCGTCGCGGCAGCGCCGTCGGAGACCTGCGAGCAGTTCCCGGCGTGGGTCGTGCCCTTGGCAGCGAAGGCCGGACGCAGCCGCGCGAGACCCTCCACGCTCGTGTCGGCGCGGACGCCTTCGTCCGCATCGACGGTCACGTCCTGCCAGGATCCGCCTCGGTAGACGCGGGTCTGCACCGGGATGATCTCGTCGGTGAAGCGACCGGCTTCGATGGCCGCGGCGGCCTTCTGGTGAGAGCGGACGGCGAAGCTGTCCTGGGTCGCGCGGTCCACCTCGAACTGCTTGGCCACGTTCTCGGACGTGATGCCCATGGCCGTGTAGATCTCGGGGTTGGTGGCCATCAGGCGCGGGTTCGGCGTGGGCCTGTCACCGCCCATCTTGACCTGGCTCATCGACTCGACGCCGCCGGTCAAGGCCACGTCGTACCAGCCGGCCTCGATGCCCGCCGCCGCCTGCGCGAGGGCCTGGAGACCCGAGCTGCAGAAGCGGTTGATGGTCATCGCCGGGACCGTTTTGGGGATGCCCGCCGCGAGCGCGGAGATCCGCGCCACGTTCATGCCCTGCTCGCCCTCCGGCATCGCCGTGCCGATGACGACGTCGTCGATCTCACTCGGGTCGAAGTCCGGGACCTTGCCCAGCGCGCCCTTGAGCGCGAAGGTCAGGAGATCATCCGGACGGGTGTCCTTGAAGGAGCCCTTCTTTGCCTTGCCGACGGCCGTACGCACAGCGACGACGACGACGACATCACGAGAGTTCTCGCCCATTTCTGTCTCCTAGTTCCGAAGGGGCTTGCCGGTCTGCAGGAAGTGCTGGATACGCATCTGCGTTCCCTGCTCCCCACAGAGGCTCAGGAAGGCCTCGCGCTCGAGGTCGAGCATGTGCTGCTCGTCGACCCAGGTGTTGGTTGGGATGTCTCCGCCAGTCAGCACGTTGGCCAGCTGCTTGCTGACGACCATGTCGTGGTCGGTGGCGAAGCCGCCCTCGTGCAGGGTGTGGAGGAAGAGCTCGATGGCCGAGCGACCGCTGGGGCCCGGCAGCATGAAGCGACGCGGACGCGGTGGCTGCCAGCCAGCCTTCACCAGCCCGAGGGCCAGGTCCTTGGCGTCCTGGACCAGGGCGTCCTGGTCCATCGTGAGGCGATCCTGGGAGCGGAGGTAGCCCAGGGCGCGGGCCTCCTCCGCGCTGGTCGCGACCGCCGCGAGGCCGATGTTCTTGAAGATCTGCTGCACGAAGGGGTTCGGGTCGTACTCGGTGCCCTCGGGGATGTTCCCGAGCGCGCGAGCGACCACCTCCTTGCAGCCACCGCCTGCGGGGATGAGCCCGACGCCGACCTCGACGAGGCCTGCATAGAGCTCGCCACCGGCCTGGCAGGCCGAAGACTGCATCGCGACCTCGAGACCGCCGCCCAGGGTGAGCCCACGGGGAGCGGTGACGACCGGGCGCCGGCTGTACTGGGCACGCTTGAGCGTGTCCTGCATGCCCTTGACCATGCCCTCGATCTGGTCCCACTCCTGCTGCATCGCGAGCATGACGAGCATGAAGATGTTGGCACCGGCGCAGAAGGCCGGTCCGCCCTGGTTTCCGATGACCAGCGCCTCCCACTTGCCCTCGTCCAGCTCGTTCAGGCCCTGGTCGTAGAGCGTGAAGATGTCGGCATCGAGAGCGTTCATCTTCGAGTGGAAGGACAGGCCGAGCACTCCGTCCCCGAGGTCGAGGAGGTCGGCGCTGGCGTTCTTCGCGACGGTTCCGCTCTGGCGCTTCAGATCGTCGAGGATCAGCCAGCCGTCGCTCTGCGGCACGACCTTGGCCTTGCCCTCGAGAGCGCACCAGTAGGTCTGGACCCCATCGACCCGAGCGTAGAAGGAGCTCCTGCCTGCGGCGAGCATGTCGTTGACCCAGGCGGGGACCGTGCGGCCCTCGTCGACCATGCGCTGGACGCTCTCGGCCACACCGATGGCGTCCCAGCCTTCGAAGATGCCGGCGTCCCAGCCGTAGCCCCAGCGCATGGCCCGGTCGATGTTGACGATGTCGTCAGCGATCTCGGGGATGCGGCCCGCCGTGTAGAGCAGGGTGTCGGCGGTGACGGCCCAGGCGATGCCCGCCGCCTTGTCGGAGCCGGCCAACAGCGCCTTGGTGCCACCCTTCTTGGCGGCCTTGACGGAGTCGAAGCGAGGCCGGCCCTGGTCCTCGTACTCGCCGGTCTCGACGTTGCGGGAGAGGATGGCCTTCTTCCCGTCGACCTTGGTCTTGAAGTAGAAGCCCTTTCCGGTCTTGCCGCCGAGGCTGCCCTCGTCGACCATCGACTGAATCCAGGTCGGGATCACGAACTTGTCACGGTCGGGATCGTCCGGGCACGAGTCGTAGACCGTCTTGATCACGTGGGCGAGGGTGTCGATCCCGACGAGGTCGCCCGTGCGGAAGCAGGCGCTCTTGGGCCGACCCATGGCCTTGCCGAAGATGCCGTCGATCTCGCTGACGTTGAGCCCGAAGGAAGGCATGTGGTGGAACACCGAGCACATGCCGTAGGTGCCGACCCGGTTGCCGATGAAGTTGGGCGTGTCCTTGCAGAACACGATGCCCTTGCCGAGGCGGCGCTCCCCGAAGGCGGCGATGGCGTCGACCACAGCCTGGCTGGTGTGCTCGCCCTGGACCAGCTCGAGGAGCCGCATGTACCGGACAGGATTGAAGAAGTGCATGACCAGGAAGTGCTCTCGCATCTCCTGGCTCATGGGCGCCGACATCTCGGCGATGCTCAGGCCGGACGTGTTGGAGGCGACGACGCTGCCTGGGCGGCGATGCTCGGCGACCCAGCCAAAGACCTTGTGCTTGATGTCGAGGCGCTCGACGACGACCTCGATGACGAGATCGCACTCGGCGAGCAAGGCGGCGCCTGCGTCGTCGTAGGTGGCGGCCGTGATCAGCGAGGCGTCACTCTTCTTGAAGAACAGCGACGTGTTGGAGCCCGCCGGCTTCGCCTTCACCGCGCTCTCGAGGCCAGCCTGGGCGGCCTCGAGGTTGATGTCGTAGAGGACCGATTCGATCCGGGCGTTGGCGAGGTGGGCGGCGATGCCCTGCCCCATCACGCCGGCTCCGAGCACGGCGACCTTGTTGATCTCGTAGGACATTGAGTGAACCCTCATTCAGTCGTTCATTGGTCTCACCCGGCGCGAGGGGCGGCGCAAGCCGGTAGACTGGCCCGGCAGGGTCGAGGTCCAGATGCTCCAGCTCGCCGTGGGTTGCGCCACGACGCCCTCGGCTGGGCCGAACTCGGTCATCGAGACGGTGAACATCACCCAGACCTCGACCTGGACGGTCGTGGAGCCGACCCCCGGAGGTCCGCCCTTCGCCGGACCGATGCTCCCGGTGGGCGAGACCGCACTGGAGGGTGGCGTCGCCGGGACGTGGGTGGACTCGGACCCCAACGCCCAGGTCGGCAACGCCCCGGCCTTGCTCCAGGCGGAGGCCAGCGTCCGCTGGCAGGTCGCCAGCACCTTCGAGATCTCGGTCTTCGGCCTGGCGGCCTCTCCGAAGCTGGCCGAGCCGATCGCCCCACGCGACGTCTTCGTGGCCAGCACCGCCTGGCGGCTGGGCACCGGTCTTCGGTTCGGCGAGCGCCTGCCGAGCGGTGTCGGCATGCGCATGGGCGGCTGGGTGGCGGCTGGCCAGGACGGGCTCTACCGCGAGGTGCGCGAGGTCCTCGACTACGAAGAGGTCGACAACAGCACGGGCAGTACCAGCACGACGACGCAGGAAGAGGTCTTCTACGAGACCTCCCGCCCCCTGGTGCCCTGGGGGCTCGTGAGCGCCGGGGTGGACTACCAGCCCTTCCGAGGGCCGACGATCGGTGTCGGCGCGGCAGTACAGAACGTGCCGGTGTACGTCGGCAACACGACGGCCACCCGGCACTGTGTGGCCATCGACGGTGAGCAGACCTGTGACGGCACCCTCGAGATCGAGCCCTCCGAGATGGCGGTCGTCGTCTCCCCCTGGCTCGACCTCGGGTGGTTCGCTGGCGAGCACACCTCGCTCAACGCCCAGCTCTGGTGGCACGCCTACGGGCCGGAGTCGCTGACACGGTCTGTTCCCCTCGGCGCGAGGGCCGCGCTCGGCTTCCGCTGGTAGGGTCGCCCGATGTGGCTGACGCTCGCGCTCGCGTGCACCCGTGGACCTGCAGCAGACGCGCCGGATGTGGTCATCGTGATCGTGGACGCGCTTCGCGCCGACGCGCTGGGCTACCCGGGCAAGAGCCGGGATGCCTCACCCAACCTCGACGCCCTCGCCGCCGAGTCGGCGCGCTTCACGCGTGCCTACTCCGCAGCGCCCTGGACGCTGCCCTCGGTCGCGACGCTGCTGACAGGCCAGTGGCCCCGGGAGCACCGCGTGGTCACCGATGTGCTCTCAGAGGGTCGGTTCGGGGTCCTCCCCCGCCGGAGTTGAACCCTCGCCGAGACCTACAGCGACCGCGGCTACCGGACAGGCGCATGGGTCAACGACACCTACCTCGCTCCGGAGTTTGGCCTGGACCAGGGCTTCGACGTCTACGCCTACCAGGGCGCGAGCTCGCAGTACGGGCACCGCTCGGCAGCAGACACGGTCGCGGCGATGCTGGAGTGGGTCGACGACCGCGAGCAGCCCTTCTTCGCCGTCGTGCATCTCAGGGAGCCCCAGCACAACTACCAGCCCAACGCCAGCTGCCGAGGTCGCTTCACCGAGGGCCTCACGCCGAGCTTCGAGCTGCCAGTCTCGCAGGAGATCCTCAAGAGCTGGATTCGCCGAACCGAGCCCGTCAGCGACGAGGACATCGACTACGTCAGGCGCCTCTACGACGAGGAGGTCTGCACGATGGACCAGGCCATCGGCGAGCTCGTCGCGGGCCTGGAGGCTCGGGAGCGGTGGGACGACACCTGGTTCGTCCTCACCGGGGATCACGGCGAGGAGCTCTGGGACAGCGGCAACTTCGGCCACGGCCACACAGTCAAGTCGGTCCTCACGAACGTCCCCCTGCTCGTGCGGATACCGGGATTCCCGACCCACAGCAACGACTCGGTGGTGGGCCACGTCGAGCTCATCAGCTCCCTGCGACAACAGCAAGGACCCCTCTGGCTGATGCTCGAGACTGGCGAGACCGTCGAGGGTCGCGTCGCCTTCTCCAGCTCTCCGAGTCGTACCCTCGACCAGTTCTCCGTGGTCACGGAGACCGAGCGCACGGTCGTCCTCCCCGACTCCAAGACCGCGATGGTGTGGGACCTCGACGAGCGGGGCTGGGAGACCGGGATCAACCGGACCCACAACACCGAAGCGGCGGTCCGGGACAGCCCCGAGTACGCCCTCCTGGCGACTGTCAAGGAGGAGCCCCTGGACCCGACGCTGCCCGCGCGCTTCAGCCGCATGGACGGCGTCGACCTCGACCGCTGGGCGGAGCTAGCTGAGCGCAGGGGACTGAGATCAGCCCACGATCCGAGGCTCAGGGGACGACCTCGCAGCTGGAGCCTTCCTCGTCGAGGTCGAAGTCGATCACGGTCGGGGACTCGCCGCCGGCGCCGACCGTCAGGTTCCCGCTGCGCACGTAGGTCGGCAGGATGAACCCCTCCGAGGAGGCTTCGCCCCAGACGACCAGGGTGTCCCTGCCATGCTGCTCGAAGAGATAGATGTCCCCGAGGAACAAGCCCTCCATCGCGCAGAACATGTCGATGGACTCCGCCATCTCCCTCCTCTTCGATCCGAAACCCGGGGCCCGGTAGCTCCGGGGGGGAGGTGGCAGCTCGGGCTCGGGCAGGCGAGCGACGTCGTGGATGTGCTCGCTGTCCACGCGGAAGGAGTGGTGGGAGAGCTCGGTCTGGCAGGTCTCGGCCTGGCCGGGGGCGACCATCGGGTAGCCCGAGAACTCGCTGACGACGCGGATCTCCAGGTCGGGTCGGCGCACCTGCAGGGGCCAGGTCAGCTCGCCCTCCCGGCCGTCCCGGAGTTGAAGGACGTAGACCGGACCCTCCTCGCCGGAGAGCTGCCCGACGAGCCCGCGCAGCTGGTGGGCCCCGCAGATGCTGCTGTCGCGGAAGTGGGCGAGGGAGTCGATCCGGCCTGGCCACGACAGTCCGATCGGCTCGGTGGTGCCTGGGTCCTCGACTGCGCGCACGGCGGCCAGTCCGTCGAGGGCGGCCATTCCCGGCGGGAGGAAGACCAGGCCCAGGGGCGGGGCCCGGCGCAGCCCAACACCCGCGAGCGCTACCAGCGGCAAGGACGCAGCCGCGAGCCAACGGGGCTGTGTTGCCTCCCCCAAGAGGGCGGTCGTCGTGAGCAGGACCCCCGCCGCGAGGACGAGGATCGCCAGGCGCTGCCGGCGGTGGGGCCCTGGGAGCAGCGCACCGACGGTCGCCAGGATCCCGAGCACCGGGTGGCCGGTCCAGCTCGGCAGGGCCACCAGCGTCTCCAGCGCGGTCCCGAAGAGGCCGAACAGCTCGCCGGCAGAGGGCACATCTCCGTTGGTGGCCAGGAACCAGCTGCCCAGGAGCCCCGCTCGCGGCTTGGGCGCCAACAGCGGATCCAGGACGAAGTGGAACGGAGCGATGGACAGTGCCAGGCCTGCGGCCATCCGAGCCAGGTGCTGCAGGGGCCTCTCCGATAGCGCCGGGGCCACGAGCAGCATCACCAGCGCCGGCGCGACGATGGGCTTCACGGCCAGGCTGAGGCCGCAGAGGATCGCACCGCCGAGAGGCTTGTCGCTGAAGGCGAGGGCCAGGCCCAGGGCGCAGAGCCCCAGAGCCGGTGCGTCCCCGCCATCGAGGGCAGAGGTGAAGACGAAGAGGGGGGCGCAGGCCGCCAGGAGCCCTCCCGACCAGGGCGAGCCGTCCAGGCGCTCGGTCAGGCGCGCGCAGCCGAGCACGGCCAGCGTGCCCAGGATGACGCTGGTCGGACGCAGCCCGCCGATCAGCCCAACCAGCAGTGGATGCAGTGGGTAGGGATGGCCGCCGAGCTCCACCGCAGCCGCGATGCCCGGGGCGTCCGGGCCGAAGGGCGAGGGGCCGATGAGCAGCGCGCCGGCGACGCGAACGCCCAGGGCCACCAGCATCAACACGAGGTACGGGACCGGGTTCATCGCATGCTTCGGATCAGGCAGGGTCCTCCGGAGAGGCACGGTACCAACCTACCTGCGGCCCGGGATGCGGCCTCCATGGGGGATACCCACCTCCGACAGCAGTACGATCGACCGATGGCAGAGCTTCAGATCATGGCAGTCCGCCTGATCCAGACATGATCGCCCTCGCGATCATCGCCTGCGTCGACACGCCACCACTCGGGCCACCGACGAAGACCACGCCGCCGAAGCTGGCGGCCGGCCGCCCTACCTTTCCCGAGCGGGCCCGGTGGTCTGATCACTCCAGGAAAGACCGAGTTCTTCGAGGTCGGCCTGTCCGGGGGGGCCTGGAGCACCGGACAGCGCGGGGGCCTCAGCCTGAGCCTGCCAGCTGGAGACCATGCCCCCGGCTCGTTGACAGCCGTCGTCGTCCCACCGACCGGGTCGGGCTTCATCAACGGCATGCACCTTGGCGAGGACGACTTCCGCCAACAGGAGCTCTACCGGCAGGCCGGTCTCGCCGTCCTCACCTTCGAGGTGGACGGACTGGTCAGCGTCGAGCAGTACTTCGCTCACTTCGCAGGCGCCGAGAACGTGCGCGATGCCGTGCACTACGCACGAACCTCGGTTCCCGAGATCGATGCGGCGCGGATCTTCGTGGCCGGCCACGGAATGGCCGGTGACCTGGCGCTCTTGTACGGCTCCATCGATCCGGAGCTCGCAGGCGTCCTGGCCTACAACAGCGGAGGCAGGGGCTGCTGGTCGCCGCAGCCGAGCATGACGATGAGCAAGGAGCCTCCTGGGAGAAGCCTACGCCAGGGATCGAGTCCACGGCTTCGGCTTCTGTTAGGGGGCAGCCATGAACGACCGCGTCCAGGGAATCGCCTTCGGCTACGACTGCAAGGTCGGCTTCCACGAGTACGAGCGACACATCCGGCAGCGCGTGCTCATCGACTTCGACGCAGAGACGGACTGGCGGGAGAGCGCCCGAGCGGACCGCGCCCGCGACCTCGTCGACTACTACGAGGTCAACAAGGCGATCACCGCCCTGATCGAGAGCAGGGACTGGCGACTCGTGGAGGCGATCGCCGAGGCAGTCGCCGAGCTCATCTGCAGCAAGTTCCCGGTCTCGGCAGTGCGGGTCCGGGTCCGCAAGATCCCCTTCGACATGCCCAACTGCGAAGGCGTCGCGGTCGAGTGCTACCGGCGCCGAGAGGACTTCGGCAGCTAGCGGCGCGGGGCGGTACCTTGACGTTCCCAGCTGCAGAGCTTACATGCATGTTTGTGCAATTATGCAATCCAAGGAGTCATCATGAGTGAGCCCACGAACCTCCGCCAGCGCGTCTCCGAGTCCTACACGAAGGCCGTGAACACCCCCTCCGGTGGCTGCTGTGGCAGCAGGGAGCCCAAGGGCGCCTCAGCCCGGGTGGCCGGCTACGAGGACCTGTCCGAGCTCCCCGCCGAGGCAGTGGAGAACTCCTTCGCCTGCGGCAACCCGGTCGCCTTCGCAGAGGTCACCGAGGGGCAGATCGTGCTGGACCTGGGCTCCGGAGGCGGCCTGGACCTGCTGTTGGCGGCGGAGAAGGTGGGCCCGTCGGGCAAGGTCATCGGTGTCGACATGACCGACGCCATGTTGAAGCTGGCAAGGGACAACATCGCCTTTGCCGGGCTCGACGCAATCGTCGAGGTCCGCAAGGGGCTCATCGAGGAGCTGCCCATCTCCGACGCCAGCGTGGACTGGGTGATCTCCAACTGCGTGATCAACCTGTCCCCGGAGAAGCACCGCGTCTTCGCCGAGATCGCCAGGGTGCTCGCCCCCGGCGGTCGCATCTCGGTCTCCGACATCGTCGTCGAGGACATGCCCGAGCACCTCCGGAACATCCCCGGTCTCCACGAGAGCTGCGTCTCCGGCGCCATCCCAGAGGCGGACTACGTCGCCGGCCTGGAAGCCGCAGGCCTGGCCGACGTGAGAGCCGAGTCCAAGCACGTCTACGACTACGACGAGCTCTACGGCATCGTGCAGTCCGACCAGGAGTCGCTGCTGGCCTGCGTGCCGCCAGAGATCGTCGAGCGCGAGCTCCGCGGGCTGGTGGGCAAGGTGCGGAGCGTGCGCTTCACGGCGACGAAGCCGTGAAGTGCTGCGGCGTCGAGCTCGGCGAGGTGCTCTCGCCCAAGGTCTTCAAGGCCCTGGGCGATCCTCGCCGGGTCGCGATCCTCGATCAGCTTGCTCGCCAGGGTGGCGAAGCCTGCGTCAGCGATGTGGCCAGCTGCTGCGACGTCGACGTGTCGGTGGTCTCCAGACACCTCGCCACCCTGAAGGCGGCCGGCATCCTGGAGGCCCAGCGTCACGGCCGACAGATCCGCTACCGCCTGCGAGCTCGGGAGCTGGCAGCGCTGCTCAGGGAGATGGCCGACGCGCTGGAGACCTGCTGCGGGGACTGAGGAATCAGGGGAGCTGGAAGAGCCAGACATCTCCTGAGTCGTCGGCGGCGATGCCCCCGAAGAAGCCCTCGCCCGCGACCAGCTCGGGGTAGGACAAGGCGACTCCTTCGCGCTCGAGGTCGCCGAGCCCGGCCCACTCCCCGCCGCTGCGCCAGGCGAGCCCGGACTCGTCGGTGGGCGACGTCCAGCCCAAGAGCGCGCGGCCGTCTGGGGCGACCGCCATGTTCGGAGACGCCCTCTGACCCTCGAGCTCCGAGAGCACGGCGCTGCTCGGGCTCCAGCTCTCCCCTCCGTCCGTGCTGGTGGCCAGGAAGGTCTCGTACTCCCCCTCGACCCCGTCCGCCCAGATCATCAACAGCTCACCGCCGGGCTCCTCCGCGAGCCTGGGTCCCTGGACCGGGCAGTAGTTGATCACCGGATGCACGTCCCCCGCCGCGGTCCAGCTGTCGAAGCCGGCGTGACCAGAGGCCGCGTACATGTCGCGGATGTCGTCCTCGTTGTTCCGCCAGGCGAAGACCACGTCCGAGTTCTGGGTGAACAGCAGATCGTGGGCGCAGCACTCGCAAGGCACGCCGGGAGCGCCGGTGCTGACGGGCTCCAGCTCCCAGTCGGCGGTCTCGCGGGCGATGCCCTTCCAGCCGTTGTCCCAGCTCCCGGCCGGGAAGGCGTGGTAGGTGGCCCAGACGCTGCCGTCCGGAGCCAGGTGGGCTCGCAGGAAGATCCCCTCGAAGTGGAGGTCGCCGCGGCCCTCTCCGATCACGGCGAGCTCAGCGAAGTCCAGGGCGGTACGCGAGGAGCCGTAGACGACCTGCCGCTCGCCGGCGGACATGGACACGATCACCCTGTCGTCGTCCACGACGAGCTCCGGGTGCGAGGCCCCGTAGACAGACGCCGACCCGCTGGAGTTCACCACCACCGGCTCGCTCCAGGTCGTCCCGTCCACCGACGTGCTGACCCAGGCGTGGCCCGAGCGCACCCAGCTGGCGTAGAGCTCACCGTCGGGAGCCACCGCGAGGTCCGCCCCGGAGGCCCCGCCCTCGGCGGAGACGGCGGTCCAGCTCAGCTCCGAGGAGGGCTCGCCCGAGTCGGGGGAAGAGTCCGACGACGAGTCCCCAAGGGTCGAATCTCCGAGCTCCGAGTCTCGAGGGAGATCAGGATCAGGGGCAGCGCACGCGAGGAGGATGACCACGGCGCTCACTGGGGATCACAAGGTCCGTCGCAGGGATGAACGAGCTCGCCCGTGGTGAAGAGGTGGCGGATCTGGTCGAAGGTCGCCTCCTGGAGCACCGCCGAGTTGTGGACGTTGTTGTCGGTCTCGGGGATGGTGTTCTCGTCAGGGGGGAAGTACTCGGCGAGGTCCTCTGGCACACGGATCTGGGTGAGCGCAGGCACGGTCACCGGGCCCTCGACCTCCTCGAGCCCGTAGACAGGGTCTGTAGCGGGTCCGAGCTGCACGGCGCCAATGCTGCGAACAAGCAGATCTGTTGCGATATTGGGCACCTGGCAGTCCCCGATGGCCTCCTGCACGACCACGACCTTGTCCTGATCACGAAGCAAGGTGGCGATGCCAGCCGGGTCGCTGCGGTCGAAGCGCGACTGGACCAGGCCGAGGAACACGTTCTGGCCGAGCGGGTCAGCGTAGAGCAGGTCGATGAGCTGGTCGAGCTCCTCGAAGTGGACCGAGCGCTGGATCATGTTCGTCCAGCCCGCGCCGGGAACCGCGAGCACAGCGAGGCTGATCCGGTCGCTCAGGGCCACCTGTGAGGCCCCCTGGATTCCACCCAGACTGATGCCGTAGTACCAGACCTGCTCAGGGTCCACCTCGACGCCCTCGATGCCCTCGATGACCGCCTCGACCAGCGTGAGGTTGTTCACATGGGACTGTACGAGGCGATCGGTGACCAGGCTCACCCGAGACAGATCGGTGAGGACCTCGCTGATGATCAGGTCCCGGTCCCCGCTGCTCAGGCCGATCCAGTCCGTGGCGACGAGCACGGCGTCCAGCTCGGTGGACAGGGCCTGCACGTCGCTGTTCTCCAACATCCAGCGACCGTTGCCGAAGAGCCCGTGCCCGATGAGCACCAGCGGCCTGGGACCGGTGGCCTCGGCGGCGGGGTAGACCATCGTGAAGTCATAGGGCCGGGGGTCGTCGATGCGCGCCACCTCCTCGCCGTCCCACTCGATCTCATTGAGATCGTTCAAGAAGTTAGGCGGGATGAAGGTCCCCTCGAGGATGGTGACGTCCTCGCCGTCGAGGACGGTGTCGATCTCGTAGGTGGGCACGTCCTCTGCCAGCGCCTGCTCCTTCATCGAGGTGATGGGGCCAAGGACCTCGTGCTCGCTCGCGACCTGGAACTCCCAGGTCAACAGCAGCTCGTCCCGCTCCCAACCAGCGTCCGCGAGCACATCGAAGAGCGCTTCGTAGTCGGGACGGAGGGCCTCTATGACGTCCGAGTCTGTAGCGAGACCGTCGCGGAGGGCCTCGAAGGCGGCGGGCGAGGCGAAGGGCTCGCCGTCGATGTTCCGCAGGTCGGTGGTCAGCACGACGGCGTAGCGGTGCCCGAAGGCCATCGGCGTCATCGGGCGCACGATGAGCGGATGCCGGTCGCTGTAGCCTTCTCCGCGGTTGTTCTGGTCCATCTCGGCCAGCGCCGGGATGGCCTCTCCGGTGTCGGTGTCTACCAGGGCGATGGCCGCCCCGGGTTGGACAGAGCCCTCCTGTGCACCCCACCCGTAGAGGAAGCTCGGGTCGACGTCAGAGCCAAGGGCGACCAGCGCCGGGCTGGCGGGCGAGACACCGTCGAAGCCGCTGTAGAGATCGATGTCGAGGGGGAGCTCGCCGTCGGGACCGTCCCAGTGCTCGTTGCCGTAGAGCGTGCGGACGCCCGTCGGAGAGTCCGGATCGGGCTCCGTCCAGTACAGGCTGGGGAACGGCGTGAGGCAGTCGTCGCCCGTGGCCATCGGGTTGCAGTCCGGATCCGGATCCAGGTGAATCGGCTCATCTTTGGCACAGGCCAGGGTCAACAGCAGGGACATGGGGTGCCATCGTAGTCAGCGCTTGTAAGAACTGCTCGTGCAACCCGTTGTCCGGTCCACCCCGGAGGCCGTCCGATGATCTTCTGCTCGCCTGTGTCCAGAAGACACCCCCTACCCGGCCGGTCGTACAGCCCCTCGGACCGGTGACGGAGTACCCCGTCGCCTGGGGCGACAGCCTGTGGGAGATCGCCTGGCGCTACGGCGTCCCTGGCGGCTACGAGGCCATCGCCGAGGCCAACGACATCGCCAACCCTCACTGGATCCTCGCCGGGGATCGCCTGCGGATTCCCGGGCTGGTGCCGGGCACCCTGTCGGCCTGGCCTGTCGAGCAGCCAGTTCCCACCTCGCTGAAGTCCTGCGACGTCGACGTCACAGAGGCCCTCCACCTCACCTCGAGCCTGCCCCCGACCTGCGAGCTCCGCGTCGTCGAGGCCCAGCTGGACCAGGACCGCGATCTCGAGCGCCTGATCGGCTGCAAGGTCGACGACAACGACTACGAGATGTCCACCTGGCAGGTCGTGCTGGTCGATGGCCCCCGGGAGACCGAGCCCTTCGAGCTCGCCGTCTTCGGCGAGGGCAGCGTCGTGGAGGGGCCGATGGGCTGCGAGCTGCTCGCGACCCGCTGGGTGGAGGCGCCGCTCGGAATGTCGACCAGCTGGCACCTGACCGGGCGACGCATGCGGCTGGTGGACGGGCAGCTGTCCTTCTCCTCCGACGAGCTGCGCAGCCGGCGGCTGCTCTTGTCCTTCGACGTCTCGACCCCGGAGCAGGACCTCTCGGACCGAGACGCCCGGGTACGGAGCATCGAGCCGATGCTCCAGGGTGTGCACATGCCGCCCTACCAGGCGCCCTGGGGCGCGAGGTACGACGAGCTCGGCGATTCTAGAACCGGCCTGCTCTACCCCAAGAGCTACCTGCCTCCGAACCCACCGGCGACCGTCGACATCCAGGCGATCCGGGTGGGCGCGTGGGAGCAGATCACGGTCGCCTGGATCTGATCACTCCGGCTGGATCTCCGCCCGGAGATCCTCGAGCGCCGTGATGTAGCGGGGGGTCCGTACGTCGAGATCCACGGGGCGCTCGGCCTCCGACAGCGCTCGATCGATCACCGCCAGCGCCTTGTCCCCTTCGCCGAGGGCGACGAGGATGTCCGCCTCGCGCTTGGCCGCCCGCAGGGCCTGGTCTCCGTAGGCCAGCGCTCGCGCCGCAGAGGACCAGGCGAGGGCCTCGTCGTAGCGCTCCTCCTTCAGCAGGATGCCGGCTCCGGCGTAGAAGAAGGTGAACTCGTGGGGGTATGCGCTGGCGGCGTCGCTCAACAGGTCCATGGCCCGGTCCCCCTCGCCGGCCGCCTGGTAGAGCGACGCGAGGTAGGTGTAGTAGGGCCGGTCCAGGGCCGGGTCGCCGCTGAGCGCGCCCGCCAGCGCCGAGGCCGCGGCTGCGTAGAGGGCCGGCTGAGCAGCCTCGGGGACGTAGTCGGCGAGCACGTCGATCAGCTCGGCGGCGAGGACCCCTTCGGCGTCGACGAGAGCTCGGCGAATGGTCGCGGTGAAGGCGGCTGCCGCCTCCTCCGAGAGCTCTACATCGGCCCACCACACCCACTCGTAGAGTCGGTCCCGGCCGTGCTCGGAGAGCCAGAGCACGTCCTCCTCGGCGGGGTCGACCCTGAGCCGGGCGATGCGGAGATCGACGCTGTCCTCTGAGGCGCTCTCGATGACCGCGCGGGCCTCCTCCTCGCGGCCGTCACGGATCAGGCGCAGGGCCACCTCGGACCTCTCCGCAAGGGACAGCTCGGCGTCCTGTAGGAGCTCGTCGACGGGGACCAGATCGCGCCCGGTGGAGCGCAGCCAGGCCAGGAACTCGGCCTCGCTCAGGTAGCCGACGTGGCGGTCGATCTCGGTGCCATCAGGCCGGGCGACGACCACGGTCGGGTAGCCGCCGACCCCATAGCGATCCTTCCATGTCCAGCTGGAGGCGAGGTCGACGTCGATCTCGGTGAGCGCGAAGCCGTCGAGATCAGCCGCGTTGGCCGGATCGTGCAGGACCTCGGCGGAGAGCTGGTTGCAGGGCGGGCACCACACGGCTCCGAAGTCGATCAGGACGAGCTCGCTCTCGACGCGGGCCTGCTCGAAGGCCTCCTCGGGGCCGAGGCCGGCAGACTCGATGTGGACCTCGACGGGGGGCGTGGGGGCGTAAACGCCCAGGTATTCGCTGCCTCTGCACCCATCGACGGTGCCCAGGAAGGCGAGCTCCACCGGGCGACAGGCAGTGCCCCCGTCCTCGCAGAGGCTGAGCGCCAGCTGGCCTTGGACGACCCTGGGCTCCTTGCCCGGCAGCGCCAGGGCCAGCCCGGGCTCCAGCGCGTCACCAAGGGTGGAGACCCCGATCCGCCGGGAGTCGACCTCCACCCATCCGCTGGCGGGGGCGTCGGGGGCGATGTGCTCGCCTGGGGGCGGGTCGACGACCAGGAGCCCGAGCTCCTTCTTCCAGGACAGCTCGACAGAGGGCAGCCCTTCAGCGAGTGCGAGCGTGGACAGGGCGAGGATCACGGTTTCTCCAGGGCGATCTCGAGGATCTTGTGTTCACAGGCAGGCGGCAGCGCGAGGTTGGCGAGACCCGCCGCGACCGTCTCCCCCGCCGCGAACACGGCTGCAAGGGGAATCATGCCGACGAGCTCCGCGCCGAGCACCTCGACCCCCCGCGCGGCGGCCTCGTCCCGAACCGCGGCGAGCAGGGCATGGGGAGGCGTAGTGGGCCAGTCGACCAGGTTCGTGGTCACCTGCGTGCCGCTGCGAGAGGGGCTCTTCCAGCCGAGGGCGCGAACCCCGGGCAGGCCGGGTGGATCTCCGAACTCTCGAAGGCGCCGGGCGATCCCGCGGGCGATGCGGACGTCCGCGCTGTCGAGGTCGACGTTGTAGGCGATGAGCACACCCCGAGCGCCGATGGCGACGGCGCCGGCCGAGGGGTGCTTGCGACGGGGACCGAAGTCCGGCGCCGTGCTGCGGAGCTTGTCGTCGAGCCCCTCGAACTGTCCACGGCGCACATCGGCCAGGAGCACGTCCCCGCCGTAGAACCAGCCGGGGAGATCGGCGGGCAGCGCTGTGGCGAGCCGTCGTGCGAGTTGGCTGCAGAGCTCCAGGTCCCCGTCGGGGAAAGGCGAAAAGGGCACGACATCCGCTGCCCCCATGCGGGGATGGGTGCCCTCGTGCCTCCTCATGTCGATGTGGGCCACGGCGGCCTCGACGCAGCGGCGAGCTCCTTGCAGCACCGCATCCGGCTCGCCGACGAAGGTCAGCACCGTGCGGTTGGTGTCCCAGTCCGGGTCGACCTCCAACAAGCGCACCCCGGGCGTGTCGTCGACGGCCCGGGCGACCGCGTCGATCGTCTCGGGGTCGCGACCCTCGGAGATGTTGGGGACACACTCGATCACGACGACTCCTTCGTCGCGCGGCCCTCGAAGACCTCGACGCAGAGCCCGATCGCGGAGACCCTGGCGGCGATGTCGTCGAGCTCCGGCCGAGGCAGGCAGGTGAACCCGTGCCGCGCGGGGGGGCGGGCGATGCTGTAGACCTGCACCAGCTCGATGACGCCCCGATCCGCGATCCGCGCGAGGTTGTCCGACCAGGCGTCGAGCTCGGCGCTGGAGGGCCCGGTGCCCAGGAAGCGGAGGAACATCGACTGGATGACCAGCGGGCGCTCTTCGGCACAGGACTCCAGGTTTCGCAGGATCCGCGACAGCGGCGTCGTCGTGCCGGCGACGAACTGGAACCAGGCCTCTGTGCCGGCATCGAGCTTCGCCCAGACCCTGCCGCCGAGGTCATCGAGGGTGCGCAGCGCCTCGGCGACGGCGGGCCGATGCAAGAGCGTGGCGTTGGTGAGCACGACGGGTGTGACCTCGTCGAGTCCGTGGCGCTGTAGCAGCCGGCCCGCGATGCGCAGGGCCTCGTGGAAGCCGCCGAAGGCCGTGGGCTCCCCATCCCCGGCGAAGGCCACGTCGTTGACGCGCCGGAGCTGCTGGGCGGTGGTGTCGAAGGGCGGGGTGACCCACAAGCGGCCGCTAGCCGCCAGGCCGAGCAGCGAATCGAGCTCGCGTTCGAGCAGGCCGAGATCGACGTCCACGACCAGCGGCGCCTGGCGTCTATCGACCTGGCAGTAGGGACAGTCGAAGTTGCAGACCCCGTCGGGGTTGAGGTTCACCCCGACGGACAGGCCCTTGGAGCGCCTCGAGACCACCGGGTAGACGTAGGCGTTGTCGCCCAGGGCTCGCCGGTGGTCGCTGAAGTCGAGGGTCCGCTGTCTCACTGGTGAGGGATATCCGGCTGGCGAGCAGGCCAGCCGGCCTCGACGAGGGCCACGGCGAGCGCCTCTGCATAGGCCTCATTCGTCACGGCGGTCGGGTGGAGCTCGTCCAGGAAGGCCTCGTCCTCGGAGAGACCCTGCTCGCGGAGCACCGAGCAGGCGTCGACGTGGGCGAGCGCGCCGGCTGCCTCCATGGCTTCGAACCAGGGATCCCAGGGGTGCTCGCCGCCGGCCAGGCGCAGGCGGCTGCAGGGAGCCAGCGTGACGAGGTCGGCGTCGTGAGCGACAGCCCAGTCCGACAAGCGCTGCTGGTTCTCCGCGTACTCCACGACCGGCACACGCGCGGCAGCCTCTGCGTGGGGGCTCCTCACCCATCCCACGGGCAGGCGAGTCGTCCCCGCGCGCTGGCTCTCGATGCGGCCGGCAAGTGCGCTGTGGCCGGTCAGCCAGCGCCACGACGTCCCGACAGGTGGCGTTGTCGAGGGGCTTGGCGAGGTAGTCGAAGGCCCCCTCCTTCATCGCCTCGACCGCGCTGTCCACGGAGCCGTGAGCCGTGATCAGCACGACGGGGACGCCACGCCCCCGCATGCGGCGCAAGAGCTCCATGCCGTCCATGCCCGGCATCCGCAGGTCCGTGAGCAGCACGTCGACCTCGGACTGTGCGGAGAGGAAGTCGACCGCGCTCTCGTAGGTCGAGACCTCGTGACCGGCCCGCCGCAGGACCATGCCCAGGATGTGGCCCATCCGGGGTTCGTCGTCGACGATCGCGATGCGACTCATTCGAGCTGGATCCGGAAGCCGCCAGAGGACTGGAGCGACAGGGTACCGCCGTCGGCCTCGACCAGCCTTCGCGCCATCGCCAGGCCAAGCCCCGTGCCCCAGGCCTTGGTGGTGAAGAAGGGCTCGAAGATCTGCTCTCGCAGCTCCTCCGGAACGCCGGGTCCGTCGTCCTCGACGACCAGGGTGCCGGCCTCGGCTCGTACGGCCACGGAGCGGGCTCCCGCCTGGGCGGCGTTGAGCAACAGCCCCAGGACCACGCGATCGAAGAGGGTGGGGAGCTCCATCGGAGCCGAGATGGAGACCTCGACCCCATCGAGCTGCCCGCCGGCCAGGGCGACAGCGCGACGGATGACCTCCTCGCCGGAGGCCGAACCCCCGATCCGACGGACAGGGCGCGAGAAGTCGAGGATGTCCCCGACGAAGGCATCGAGCCGGTCGACCTAGTCGACGATGAACTGGCATGCCTCTTCGGCGTCGGGACCGGAGACCTCTTCTGCGAGGACCTCGGCCGAGCTGCGGATCACACCCAGTGGATTGCGCACCTCGTGGGCGACTCCCGCCGCCATGCGCCCGAGCGAAGCCAGCTTCTCGCTCTCGACGAGCTGGCCCTGCTGGTCCTGGAGCTCCGCCCGCAGCTCGAACTGGCGCCCGATCATCCACCCGAGCGCGGCGAAGGTGAGCGCGTAGACGCCCATGACCGGCCAGGTGACGACGTACTCGCCCGCCATCATCTCGATACCGAGGAGCTCCATCCCCAGCGCATCCACCAGGCCCAGGCCACACCCGAGCGCTGCGCCGATCCAAGGCTTCCTCACACCCTTGCCCTAACAGGCTGGCCTCGCCTCCTCGCGCCTCGCTGACAGGGACTGTGGACGAGACCAGCCATGAGCTGTTTCAGGCCACCTTCAGCGCACCTTCGCGCCGGATGAGGTAGGCCAGGAAGCCGACGGACCCGGTGCCGATGGTCGCGGCGACCCAGGGCAGGGGCGACAGGCCGAGCTTCCTGGCGTCGCGCCACATCCAGACCAGCGCCAGCGCCACGAAGATGGCGAAGTCAGCGGCTGTCTGGATGTTCGCCGGGGTGGCGAAGGCCGCCTCGATGATGGGCATTACGCCGCCGCTGGACCAGATGGACCAGGCGGAGACCGCGACGAAGTCGACCAGGACGAATGAGAGAAGAACCTGCTTTGTGTTCACGAGACCTCCGTTGTTGGTGTCACCTGGGCTTTCGCAAACGGCGTGCCAGCCCGAGACCGCCTGCCAGGGCTCGTGGACGAACCCTCCGTGGCCCATGCGCAACGTCGGCGTTGCAAGGCCGCGACACCCGGCTTACCGACCAGACCAAACTCATCGACGAGAACAAGATGCTCCTTCTCCTTGGCCTGCTCGCTTGCGAGACGGACGTGGCCCGGATCCCCGGCGACCTCCCTCGCACCGGCGAGACCCTCGAGACCGTCAACGGCAAGCCGGTCACCCGCAGCATGCTGGACGCCCACCTCCGCGCGATGCCCGAAGAGGTCCGCGCCCAGGTCGAGGAGCAGGGCCAGGTCGACCAGCTCCAGGAGCAGGTCGTGGTCCAGGAGATGCTCGTCCAGGAGGCGCTCGCTCAGGACCTCCACGACGACGAGGACGTGAAGCTGATGCTGCTCATCGCAGAGCGTGAGGCCCTCGTCGAGGCGCTGTTGCGCAAGGTCGCGGCGGAGCGCACGACCGACGAGGCGCTCCAGGCCTACTACGACGAGCACAAGGTCCAGTACCGCAAGGACGAGGTGAAGCTCAGCCAGATCGTGACCAACGACCTGGAGACCGCAGAGGCCGCGGTGGCCGCCGCTGGTGTCGAGGGCGCGGCCTTCTCCGCCGTCGCCGGCGAGTACTCCATCGACCCTCGGGCGAAGGAAAACGGCGGCGAGGTGGGCTGGGTCAGCAAGCGGGAGATGCCACCGCAGCTCCAGGCAGCCCTGACAGAGGCCAAGGCCGGCGACATCGTCGGACCCATCGAGGTCCCTGGGGCCGTGCTCGTGTTGTTCATCGAGGACGCCCGTGAGCTCGTCCCCTTCGAGGACGTGCGAGATGAGCTCGAGCCGCAGGTCCAGCAGGCCGAGGTCCGCGCCTACGTCGAGGAGCTCCGCGACACGACCATCGCTCCCCAGGCGACCCTGGGCGCGCCAGAGCTGCCGGCCGCTCCAGAGGGCGGATGAGCGGTGTCCTGATCCTGGGGGCCAGCTCCGGGTTCGGGGCCGCCTCGGCGCGCGCCTTCGCGAGGGCCGGGCACGACGTCTTCGGCGTCCACCTCGACCGGAAGAGCACGATGCCCCTGGCGGAGGCCGTGGCTACCGACGTCGAGGCAGAGGGCCGGCGCTGCCGGATGTTCAACGTGAACGCCGCCGACGCAGACCGCCGCGAAGAGGTCCTCGCGGAGCTGGTCGACGAGGACATCGGGGTCCTTCTCCACTCCCTGGCCTTCGGCTCCTTGCGCCCCTTCACCGGGGAGCGGCCGCTGCAGCCCAAGCAGCTCACGATGACGCTCGAGGTGATGGCCCACTCCCTGGTCTGGTGGGCCCGCGGTCTCGTCGGCCAGGGCTCGATGAAGGCGGGTGGTCGTATCTTCTCGATGACCTCGTCGGGCTCGATCGTGGTCCTGCCGAGCTACGGCGCCGTCAGCGCAGCGAAGGCCGCCCTGGAGAGCCACACCCGCCAGCTCGCGGTCGAGCTCGCCCCCCTCGGCATCACGGCGAACTCGATCATGGCTGGCGTCACGGACACCCCGGCCCTGCAGAAGATCCCCGGCAAAGAGACGCTGATCGGCCTGGCCGCTCGGCGGAACCCCGGCGGTCGCCTCACTCGGCCAGAGGACGTGGCTGACGCCCTCGTCGAGCTCTCTCGCCCCGGGCTGGCCTGGATGACCGGCAACGTCATCCGCATCGACGGCGGCGAAGGGATCGTGGCCTGAGCCTCGAGGGCGCGATCCAGCCCCACTTCGCGGCCTGGCTCACCGGGAGCGCGAGGCTCGAGCGGCGGCGCGCACGCAGCGAGCTCTTCCGCAGCCTCTTCGGCAAGGACCACGAGCTCACCTTCTGGCACCGGGCCGACTCCCCCCACTCCTGGCTCTTGACCCAGGTGCTGCCTGCCTTCGTCGAGCGCTACGACGTGGCCCTGTCCTGCCGCACCATCGCTCCGCCGGACAGCGACGCCGTGTCACAGCCGGGGCTCTACCGGGACTGGGAGCTGGCCGACGCGATGAAGCTGGCACAGGTCCACGGACTCGAGGTGCCGAGGGTGGCTGCCACAGAGGTCGACGCCGCACATGGCCGGCTCGAGGGTCTCGACGGCCTGGACTACGTGGAGGCGGCCCGTGAGCTCGGGGCTCGACTCTTCGCCGGCGAGGCCGTCACCGGTGAAGCCGCCGAGGCCTCCACGCTGGATGCCAACCTCGCTCGGCTCCACGGCGCCGGCCACTACCTGCCCGGCGTCCTCAGCTACGCCGGCGAGCACTACTGGAGTGTCGGCCGCCTGCCCCTGCTCGAGCGACGCCTCGAGGCCCTGGGAGCGGGCGAGGGCTCGTCCTCCAGCACCCGGAGTCCGACCCCGGTGAGCGGGCGATGCCTCGAGGTCTGGCTGTCGGCGAGGAGCCCCTACAGCTACCTGGCCATCTCGCGCATAGAGGCCATCGTCGCCGAGCACGACCTCGAGCTGATCGTGCGGCCCATCCTGCCCATGGTCATGCGCGGCATCCCAGCCCCCCGCCGCAAGCGCTTCGCGATCCTCTTCGACGCTGCCCGCGAGGCCATGGACCTCTGCGTCCCCTTCGGCCGCATCTGCGACCCACTCGGCCCCGGGGTGGAGCGGGTGCTCGCGATCTGCCCCCTAGCCGAGCGAGAAGGCCTATCCCTGACCTGGCTGAACTCGGCGATGACCGGCATCTGGGCCGAGGGGATCGAGGTCGCGGAGGACGCCGGACTGCAGCAAGTCGTCGAGCGCGCCGGCCTCGACTGGGCGCAGGCGGAAGAAGCGCTGGCCGACGACAGCTGGCGCGCGATGGTCGAGGCCAACCGCCAGGCCCTGATGGCCGAGGGGCTCTGGGGTGTGCCGAGTTTCAAGCTGAGCGGTCCTGGGACCTGGACAGCTTGGGGCCAGGACCGCTTGTGGATCCTGCGCGCCGCACTGGAGGCTTCGTGATCCTTCTGTTGGCATGCAACGGCCCGGACTGGCAGGGGGACGACCCGGTCTCCGCGGTCGACGACACGGGCGCCCTCGACACCAGCGACACCGGCTCGCCGACAGAAGACGACTACGACATCTTCGAGCAGATGCGGGACGGCGAGCTCGACGCCGAGGCCGGCTTCTACGCCGTCGCAGCCAGCGGCGGGTGGCCCATCGAGCACGACGGCGCCTGCGTCTTCGCGGCCCTCGACGAGGGCTCAGAGGTCTCCTTGGCCGGCGACCACAACGACTGGACCCCGGAGCCAATGACCCTCGGGGACATCTGGTGGGCGGAGGTCGAGATCGCCGCGCCCGAGGGCAGCCTCTACAAGTTCGTCGTCGAAGGGGACTACGTCGCGGACGACTGGTCCCGGGCCTACGGCTACGACGACTTCGGCGCCTACAGCCTCGTCGAGGGCGGCGGAGGCAACCTCGAGTGGTGGCTGATCGACGGTCGGGTGGTGCGGGTCTGGGTGCCGCTCGGCGCCGTGACCCACCAGCTCTACGTGGCCGACGGACAGAACCTCTTCGACCCCGACGCGGCCTACGGCGGCTGGCGCCTCCAGGAGGTGCTCGGCTCCGGCACGATGGCCATCGGCATCGACAACAGCGGCACCGGTCGCCTCGACGAGTACGGCCCTGTCGAGGACGACATCGGCGACGGAGACGTCTACGGCGGCGGCGGCGACGCCTACGCCGACTGGGTGCTCGAGATCGTCAGGCCGAAGATGGAGGCCGAGTACGGCGCGGCCGGGACCAGGGGGCTCATGGGCTCCTCCATGGGTGGGCTCATCAGCCTCTACATGGGCTTCCGTGACCCGGCCGAGTGGGACTACGCGGCCTCGCTCTCGGGCACCCTCGGCTGGGGCAGCATCGGCTACGACGACCCCGTGATCTTCGAGGCGGCGACAGAGAAAAAGGACATCGCGGTCTTCCTCGACAGCGGCGGCACAGAGGGCAGCGGCTGCGTCGACAGCGACGGCGACGGCGTAGAGGACGACGGAAACGGCAGCGACAACTACTGCGTCAACCGCCAGCTCGCGGACCTGCTGGCCGACACCGGCTGGAGCTGGGAGACCGACCTCTGGCACTGGCACGAGGCCGGCGCGACCCACAACGAGGCCGCCTGGGCAGACCGGGTCTGGCGCCCGGTGAGCTACTTCGAGGGCTTGTAGCTGGCCGACTCCGCTCGGGTCGCGATGATCTCGACGTTCCCCTCGGGGCCGTTTGCCAGCCCATGCACGCTGAAGTCGACGCCGCCCGGGGCTGCCTCCATCCAGATGGGGCCAGGCTCGAGTTCGCGGCCGAGATAGTGACCGCAGGCGCCCAGGGATGACCGCACCTCGATGTCATCGCTGGCCACCGCGGACTCGGCGATCTCGCGCGAGCCACACTCGGTGGGAACCCGACCCACCGTCTGCTCCAGGGCGAGCACGGTGTTGCGCAGCGAGTCGACGTTGGCGAGCACGAGCTCCTGCTCGAGCGCGCGGCTGTCTCTCCAGGCGTCCCAGAAGGCAAAGACGGCGCCGCAGAGGGCGAAGACGACGAGGGCGATCTGGAGCTTGCGACTCACTGGCGGGAGTCTACAGACCTCTCAGGGAAGGATGAGCACGTCGGTGCGCCGGCTCTTCGGCAGCGCCGCTCGCAGGGTGTCGATCTCCGCGTCGTCCAGCGCCACGCAGCCCAGGGTCCAGTCGACCTCGCCGCCGCCCCCGTGGATGAGGATCTCGCCGCCGAGCCGCGTGTCCTGCGGGGGCTTGCGGCCCTCGTCGATGGCAAGGACGATGGCGTCGTGCTGGGCCTGGGTGATGAGCTCGGCTTTCAGGCCCCGGGCCGCGTCCGCCTTGGCCGGGTAGTGCACCGCGATGGCGCCGTAGAAGTTCGACCAGGGCTTGTCGCTGGTGCGGTACCAGCCCTCTGGGGTGCGCAGGTCCCCTCGCCGCTGTTTGTGGCCCTCGTTGTAGGCGTAGGCGAGGCCGACCTGCCAGCAACCGACGAGCTGATCGTCGGCGTAGAGCCCGAGCCGCCTGCTCTCTTTCTCGACCACCACCACAGCCGAGCCGTGGAGTCGGGGGTCATCGCCGAAGCCCTCCGTCGCCGAAGGACAGTCCTGTGCGAGGGCGGCGGTGACGAGGAGGAGCATGCCCGTCACGACAACATCACTCCTCGGCGTGTTCCTCGATGTCCTGGGCGACCGCGGTGTCGAGGTCCAGCGTCGGCAGATCCGTCGTCGCGTCCGCGTCGCCGAGCATGTGGTCGCGCTCGTCGGCGAACTCGAGCATGTGGGGGTTCTCGAGCATGAGCTGGAGCTCGCGAGACAGCTTGGCGGCGTGGAAGCCGTCGATGACCCGGTGGTCGAAGGTGCCGTTGAGAGCGAGCAGCTTGCGGGCGACGATGGCGCCGTCCTCGACGACCGGCTTGTCCTCGACCGTGCCGACGAGCACGATCATCGCGGTGCGGGCCAGGGGGAAGAAGGGAGCCCAGGCGGTGCGCACCCCCATCATGCCCAGCGAGGTCACCATCGCAGAGCCGAAGGGGTCCCGGGGAGCGCCGAGGAAGGCCGTGTCGATGTTCAGGGTGTACTGGAGGAACTCGATGATGCCGAGCAGCCACCGGTAGACGAAGCCAGGGATCAGCTCCGCCTGGCCCTTCGTGCGCTCGAAGTCCGCGTCGTCGCCCTTGCGGATCTTCTTGGCGGCCCCGCGCAGCTCCGCGGCGATCTCGCCGACGTCCTTCTTGTCCGCGTTGCGCACGCAGAAGCCGGACAGATCGGTCTTTCCGACGTTCTCCTCGTCCTGGATCGCGACCTGCAGGAAGACGTCGACGTCACGGCGACGTTGGAGCTTGCCCCAGCGCACGAGCGCGTTGACGTCCGGGTGCTTGGCGATGGCGATGGCCACGGCCCGCGCGACGCAGTGGGTGATGGTGATCTTCTGGCCGGTCTCGCGGCGCTTCAGATCGATCCACGCCAGCAGCTTCTCCGCCCGGACCTCCAGCATCCCGTAGATGGTCGGATCCCGCGGGTTGTCCCACGCGACCGCAGCGATCTTGCGAAAGGAGCTCGCGTGCTTGAAGTCTCGAAGCTCGATGTTCGGCATTGAAAAGCCCCTAGAACAGATCGGGTCCGACCTCGATGTAGTCCGATGAGAACTCCACCGGGTGGACGAAGCCCGCCGGTGGGTACTCCTTCCAGGTGTCCTCGGCTTCCTCTGCCGAGAGATCGTCCGCGTAGGCGTCCCACCAGGCGAAGAGCTCCTCGTTGTACTCGGCGGCGGTGCGCAGCACCTCGAGGTTGTTCTGTGCGTCATCCGAGAGATGGGGCGCGAGGTCCTCGCCCACGAGCTGCTCGAAGACGCGCCCTCGGGTGTCGCGTGCGAGCTCCGTATCGAGGACCGAGACGTTCATCTCGCCTTCGTAGAGGTAGCCGCGGTTGTTGAAGTTGCAGCTGCCGACGCTCACGTAGCGGTCGTCGATGATGCGCAGCTTGGAGTGGGTGTCGATGTTTGTCGGGTACCAGTAGATGTCGTCGTAGACCCAGTCCTCGATGGCCACCATGTCTGCGGTCTTGAGCTGCAGCACGAGGTAGCGGTCGCCGAACAGATCCCGGAAGTACTGGTCGGTGAGGTAGGTGTACTTGAGCCCCCCGTCCCACTCGGACACGGGCTTGGTGACGACGATGAGCACCAGCTCGGGGACCTCGAGCATGCGCGCGGCGATGGTCTCGTTGAGGATCGGGGCGCGGAAGTACTGGTCCTCGATGAAGATGTACTCGGTGGCCTGGGCAAAGGCCTTCCGGTGGGCCTCGAGGTTCTGCTGCTCCTCCAGCGGCTCCGGCTGGGTGACCGTGACCTGCGCGAGGGCGCCGTGCTCGACGGTGTGGGGCTCGTCGAGGACCACTGCGGAGGCGTTGTTGGCGTACAGATCGCTGGTGTCGATGCCGTACTGCCAGCGCTCGGCGAGGATCTCCTCAACGTCTCGAGCGACCGGCCCCTCGACGCGGATCATGTAGTCCCGGCGGGGTCCCTGGTCGGGCTCGACCTCGCGGTCCCGCACGGCCTCGCGGTCGGAGCGCGAGGCGTCGAAGACCATGCGGCGCTCGTCGAAGACCTCGTGCTCGTCGTCCCAGTCGGTGGCCTTCACGTTCATGCCGCCGACGATGGCGATCTCGCCGTCGATGACGACCGCCTTCTGGTGCCAGCTGGCAGCGTCGACCTCCAGCTCCCTGGCCCTGCGGCCGCCCTCGTCGGGCACCCAGGCCCGGCCCTCGTACTCGGGGCGGGCCATGAGCCGCTCGAGGTAGCTGAAGGGCTCGACCCGCTCCTCGTAGACACCCTGGGAGGGGACCGAGACCTCGCTGCCCTGCAGCATCACCTCGAAGTCGTCGAGGGCCTCTGCGTGTCCGCGCAGATCCGAGTCGGTGTTCAGGTAGATGAGCCAGTCGGAGTTGTCGCCCCAGAAGCGGTTGATCAACAGGCGCTTCTGCACCTGGGGCATGTCCTCGAGCACGTACATCGCCGTGTAGCGCTCGCGAGCGGAGGTGCTCATCTGGTAGTGCCCTTCGGGGCGAATGAGCTCGAAGTCCGACTCCCACCACCAGGTGGCCCAGAAGACCTCGTCTGTGGCGGACCTGAGGTCCTCGTAGACGACCTCCCAGGACTCCTTGCCGTTGATGAGCACGTCCACGTCGTTGTCGCTCGGAGCGGGGCCGCTTCCGGCGAACCAGGCGTGGTCGACGCCGAGGTAGACCGTCTTGACCTCGCAGCTCTCGCCGTCGATGACGCGGGTGTCGCTGGACTGGGCGCTGCGACCGCCGTCGACCTCCACGCGCACCGTCTGGCCGTCCCAGTCGATGTCGATGGTGGCAGGGAGGTGGTCCTCGGCCTCGGCGAGCACGGCGAACTGCGCAGCCTCGTCGTCGAGGGGGTGGAGCTCGATGGTGTCGCCCGAGAGCTCCGCCGTCAGGGGCTGGGCCCAGACGTCGGTGACGACGAGCTCGAGGGTCTTCTCACCACAGCCGGTGATCGTGCCGTCTCCGTCGCGGAGTCGCGCCAGCGGTCCGTCTCCGTCGCCGCACCCGATGACGAGCGCGAGGAGCACTACCAGCTCCCGACGAGGATCTGCAGCTGGTAGGGGTGGGCGCAGGAGCTGCCGTCGACGGAACGCACGGTGATCTCGTACCAGCCGGAGTCGTCCGAGCCGGTGGAGCCACCGTGGTTCAGGAACTCGAAGCCACCGAAGCCGTTGTCGTCGCTGGAAGCCACGAGGCCGCGGTACTCACCGTCGGAGTCTTCGAGCCAGAAGAGATCGACGGCGTAGTCGCCCTCTTCTGGGACCTGGTACAGCCAGACCTCGACGTCGAACCAGGACCACGCGCCGTCCTCGACGTAGAAGACGAAGTGGTCTTCGTCACCGTCGGGGTGGAGCCACGGCAACAGCAGGGTCTCGTAGGTGTCGGTGAGGTCCCCCAGGTCGTCGTCGTCGGAGTCCGGCACGGCTCCTTCATCGATGATGCCGTCGCAGTCTTCGTCGATGCCGTCACAGGTCTCGACCGCCTCGGGATGACGACTCTCATCGAGGTCGTCACAGTCGAGCTCCTGATCCCAGCCATCGCCGTCGTCGTCGACGGGCGCCTCCTCTTCCTCTTCGAGAAGGCCGGTGTCCTCGAAGCCGCTGTCCTCGGACCAGTCCGTGGACACCAGGTTCGACTCGACGCATGCCAGGAAGAGAAGGGCCGTTGTCATCGAGGGCCTTCTACATGGGATCGCGCCCAGGTCGCGAACGGAGACGGGCGCAAGAGGTGTGCCAGCGGCCGCTCGGGCCGCAACCCTCGCCGGGCTCATCTAGAAAGCCAGGAACTCCCCGCTCAGGCTGCCTTCGATGGGCGCGTCGGTGGTCGAGTCCGCGGCGTCGAAGTGCAGGTCGCCGATGACGTAGGCCACGAACTCGAAGTCGTCCATGGTCTCGGTGTCGATGTAGAGGAGCGCGCCGATCGCCCGGTCGAGGTCCAGATCGACGTCCCCCGGAGCGACCTGCTCCTCCTCCATGGCGAAGTAGACGAGCACGGCCTCTGTGTCCGAGATCCAGGCCGGCAGGTAGATCAGCGCGCTGCCTTCTGAGGTGCCCGCGACCGCCGTGCCCTCGACCTCGGGCATGGGCTCCTCGAACACCATCGACAGCGTGGAGCTCCCGGTCTGCCATGGATCACCGGTCTGGAGCGTGCCCCAGGTCGTAGAGAAGGTCGCCTCGATAGAGCCGGACGGAACGAAGCAGTAGGAGTCCCGGGGCTCGTAGGGCCACTCCGGCGGCCCGTCCGCGAGCGCTGCCTCGATGTCCGGCCGGCGAGCCTCGATCTGGTCGAACACGACCTCCTGGGCCTCTTCGATCTCGGACCAGGTGGACCCGCTGACCTCTGGCTCGATGAGGGTCGCCATACGATCGATGCGCTCCGCTGCGATGCCCTCGTCCCAGTGGGTATCGAGCATGTCCTGCAGCCGCTCGACATAGAGCGCCTGACCATCCGGGTGCCTGTAGAGCCGCCACGCCAGCATCGAGCTGGCGTAGACGCTGGTCCCCTCCGAGCCCTCACCCCCGCCGTAGAAGACCGCATCTGTGCCCCATGGGATGAAGCGGAAGCGGCCGTCAGAGGGGTCGGCGTAGAGGTAGAAGTTGTTGGTGTTGCCGTTGTAGCCATCGCCGTGCTCCACGAGCACCTCGGCCGCCCAGAAGTCGATGAAGGACTCCAGGTCGAGCACCGTCTCCAGCGCGCTCAGGAGCTCATCGTCGTCGGTCGCGACCGCCTCTACGAGAGCGTCGATGTCGTCCCAGTCATCCTCTCCCTCGTTGGTCTTCTTCTCCAGCGTGCCGGTCCAGCCCTCGCGGAAGTCCGACAGGGTGCCCTCGTAGAGGTTGCCCTCGGACTCGTCGAAGTGACGCGCCAGCATCGGCTCCTTGATCGGCTCGACGTTGACGTAGATGCCGAGGTCCTCGCCGTTGACCGTGACCTGGGCCAGGCTGCAACGAGGCGCCGGCATGCTGGCGTCGGTGAAGAAGCTGTAGCTGATGCACTGACGCACGTAGGAGGGGTCGCTGACGGCGTTGTTCAGGGTCAGGCGGCGCACCGAGTTGAAGGTGGCCTCCGCGTCGTACTCGCCGAGGTCCAGCTTCAGCGACGGCTTCACGTCGCTCAGCGAGCCGAGGAAGCCCTTCTTGCGCACGTCGACCCGCTCGATGGTCTCCCCGTCGAGTGTGACGGAGGCCTCGAACCAGGAAAACGGGTTCTCGAAGGGCTGCGCCTGGCAGTCCTCGGCCATGATCGTGCTCTCCAACGTGCGGGTCTCCTGGCGGAGCTCGTCCCAGTCGTCCTCTGGGAGCTCGATCTCGACGCGCAGGAGATGGTCGAGGTCGTAGACGGCCTCCGACAGGTCCTCTGCGGGCTGATCGAGGGCGGGAACCACCGGGCCGGAGCACGCGAACACAGCAAGCAAGACAGGGCTCATGCCACCGAGCGTACCCGCCCGACCAGCGCCTCGACGATCCCATCGAGCCAACCGCAGCCCCGAGTCTTCGCCGAGCCCCTCGCGGATGCGCCGGCTTGAAGACGGCATCGACCGGCGCCGCGCCCGGCCCCTTCTCCGGTGGGAGCGCACAGCCGAGCCCACCGAGGCCCGCGGCGGCGACGAAAGCGCGTCTGCTCAGGTCGTCCGCTGGCCTATCCTCGGGTCTTCATGCGTGTGCTGCTGCGCGACGGCTGGGACATGATGCGCGTGTCCTACCGGGCACGGCTCTGGAGTGGACTGCGCCCTCGAGGCACCCTCCGCGTGCTCAAGGAGTTCGCCAAGGGACGACGGGACCTCTTCCTGTCCCTGGCCAAGTACGCGGTGGAGCGCCCCGACCAGCTCGCCGTGGTCGACGACAGCCGCACCTGGACCTTCGCGGAGCTCCATGAAGCCAGCATCCGCCTCGCCGGGGCCATGCAGGCACGCGGTCTGAAGCGGCGCCAGCGGGTCGGCCTCGTCTGCCGGAACCGTGCCGAGTTCTTCATCGGCATGGCGGCGACACTGCACCTCGGCTGCATCGCCGCGCCCATGAGCCCTCACTCGCCCGTGGCCAAGACCAGGGACAAACTCGCCGGCGCCAGGCTGTCCGCCCTCATCATCGAGCAGGACCTCGCCGAGGCCTCGCCGGTCCCCGGCCCATTGGTCCCCGGCTCTCCGGGCTGGTCCCGCGCGCTTCGACACGAGCCCGCGAAGAGCTCTCGTGGGGTCCTGTGGTTCGACGACGAGCCCGACATGATGCTCTACACGAGTGGCACGACCGGCTCGAGCAAGGGGGCTCGCATCAACATGCGGGGCGCCTCGATGATGACGCCCGTCCGCTACCTGGCGGGCTTCGACCTGCGACGCGGAGACCGCATCTTCACCAGCTGTCCGCTCTACCACGCGGCGCCGATGCTGCTGACGGGCTTGAGCCTCGCCATCGGCGGGACTGCCCTCGTCAGCCAGCGCTTCGAGGTCGAAGAGGTCATCGCGCGCATGATCGACGAGGGCATCACCCACGCCTTCCTGGTGCCCACGCTGATCGAGCGACTGCTGCGCAGCCCGAACGCGAAGAGGCTGCGCACGGCTCCCCTCAGAGCGCTGCTGTCCGGCGGGGCAGCCTTGCCGGCAGACCTCAAGCGCAAGGCCTTCGCCGTCCTCGGACCCAAGCTCTACGACTTCTATGGCGCGACGGAGCTCGGCATCGTCACGATCGCCTCGCCCCACGACCTCCGCCGCCACCCCGGCAGCGTCGGGCGCCCCCTCCCCGGTCTAGATCTGCGCTTCATCGGCGATGACGGCCGCGACGTGCCCCCCGGGGAGCCCGGCGAGCTCTACGTGAAGAGCGACATGATCAGCCCCTACGAGGGCGTCGAGGCCTCCAGTCCCCTGGAGACCGAAGGCTGGGCCAGCGCCGGCGATGTCGCCCGCCTGGAGGACGGCCACCTCTTCATCGTCGACCGCAAGAAGGACATGATCGTCAGCGGTGGCGCCAACGTCTTCCCTGGCGAGGTCGAAGAGGTCGTCCGCGCCCACCCGAGCGTGCGCGAGGTCGCGGTCGTGGGCCTGCCGGACCCGGAGTGGGGCGAGGCGGTCACCGCCTTCGTCGTGGTCGAGGAGGGCAGGTCGCTGGACGCGGAGGTGCTGCGCGAGCACTGCAAGGAACGCCTCAACCGTGTCGAGGTGCCGAAGTCCTTTCGCGCCATCGACGAGCTGCCCCGAAACCCCACCGGCAAGCTCCTGCGGCGGAGCCTGGTCCAGTGAGCACCACCAAGCAACTCGACCGCAGCCTGGGCTTCCCGTCGGTCTACTCGATCGCCGTCGGCGCGATGCTCGGGAGCGGCATCTTCGTCCTCCCGGGCCTCGCAGCGGCCATCGCCGGACCATGGGTGGCCCTGTCCTACATGCTCGCCGGGGTCCTCGTACTCCCGGCCGTGCTCTCAAAGGCAGAGCTCGCGACCGCCATGCCCGTCGCCGGCGGCACCTATGTCTACATCGACCGCAGCATGGGGCCCTGGATGGGCACGGTCACCGGCCTCGGCACATGGCTGTCCCTGTCCTCCAAGTCTGCCTTCGCGCTGGTCGGCCTGGGCTCCTACCTCGTGCTGTTCACGGACCTGCCGGTGACCTGGGTCTCTCTCGCCATCCTCGGCGTGCTGCTCCTGGTCAACGTGCTCGGCGCGGGCAAGGCGACCCTCATCCAGATCCTCATCGTCAGCGTCACCATCGTGGCCCTGACCGTCCTCGGCATCGGAGGCGGTCTCAAGGCGAACCTCGCGCTGTTGGAGCCCGCCTTCCCCGCTGGCTCCGCTGGCATCGTCGCCGGCGCGGGCTTCGTCTTCGTCAGCTACAGCGGCGTCACAAAGATCTGCTCGGTCGCCGAAGAGGTCCGGAACCCGGACCGCAACATCCCGCTGGGCATGCTCGCGGCCCAGTTCACGGTGATGGTGATCTACGCCGTCATCGCGCTCGCGTTGACCTCCAACATCCCGGTGGGGCAGCTGGAGGGAACCGTCACGCCGGTCGCCGCCCTCGGGGGTGTCGTCTTCGGCGAGGTCGGGCTCGTGGGCTTCGCCATCATCGCCATCGCGGGGCTCGTGTCCATGTGCAACGCGGGGGTCCTGTCGACGACCCGCTTCCCCTTCGCCATGGCCCGGGACAGGCTGCTGCCGGACGTGCTCAAGACCGTGAACGCCCGCTTCCGCACACCGACTGCCGCCATCGCGGTCACGGGTGTGCTGCTGGTGGCGATGGTCACCTTCCTCCCGGTGGTCACCCTCGCCAAGTTGGCGTCGGGGTTCAAGATCTTCGTCTTCTGCATCGTCAACCTCGCCGTCATCGTGCTCCGCGAGTCCGGCGCGCGCTGGTACAAACCCACCTTCAAGACGCCGCTCTACCCATGGATCCAGATCCTCGGCATCCTCGGGGGGATCTGGCTGCTCACCCAGCTCGGCACGAAGGTGCTCTACGGTGTCACCGCCGCGATGACCATCGGCACGGCCTGGTACTTCGGCTATGCCCGCCGAAGGGTGGACCGCAAGGGCGCCGTCAAGCACATCTGGGGCGAGGCCCACGCGCTCCAGGCCACGCAGAGAGCCGAGGAAGAGGAAGAGGAAGAGGACAAGCCACCCCGCGTCATCGTGCCGGTCTTCGGCTACGAGCCCGCGCCGGGACACCTGCTACGGCTGGCCGCCGGCTTCGTCGAGGAGGGCGTGCTGGAGGTCGTGCGCTTCGAGGAGATCCCCCACGCCCTGCCGCTGATCGCGCACCTGGATCCGGACGCGGAGATGGAACGCCTGAAGCGCCAGACAGAGGTCATCGCAGAGGACCTCCACGTGCTGGTGGACTTCCACGACGTCGTCACCCACAACGCCATGGAGGCGCTACTCAAGCACGCCCGCGCCACTGAAGCCGAGTGGATCGTCATGGAACCGGCCCGCGGCGAGCTCCGCAGGCTCGTGCGCTACCCGATGGCCTGGTGGCTCGACAACGTGCCCTGCGACATCGCCATCTACACCGACAAGGGCTTCTCCGAGACCAGCCTGAACACCTCCTGGGACGAGCTCGACTCGCCGACAGAAGAGGTGCGGTCCCAGCCCTTCGCCCGCATCCTCGTGCTGGCCGAGCCGGGCCCCCACGACTCGATCGTCGTGCGCATGGCCGACGAGCTCGCCCGCAAGGCACGGGGCGAGATCACCCTGTTCTACGCCGCCGGGCCCGGCGACTCGAACGAGCGCATCCAGAGCCTCCGCGACTACCACAGCCAGCTCAAGCTGCTCTGCACTCGCCCTGCGCGCAGCCTCATCCCGCGCACCGACCACGTCGCCCTGACCATCCGCGAGATCACCTGCGACTACGACCTCATGGTCGTCGGTGCGCCCTCCGAGCGCACGCTGCGGACGCTGTTCTTCGGCAGCAAGGAGCACCGCGTCGTCGAAGCCGCCCAGTGCTCGGTGCTGAAGATCAAGGCCCCGCGCCACCAGGTCCACCACCGTCTCGGCGCTCTGGAGGACCGCTATGACCTCGGACCCGTGCTCGAAGCCGGCGTCGTGAAGACCGGGCTCCGCGTGGGTCGCAAGGAAGAGCTCTTCGCTCGCATGGCCCACCACCTCGCAAAGCACGCGGGCGTCGAGGAGGACCGCGTCGAGACCGCCTTGTGGCGCCGCGAGCGCCGGCAGAACACGGCCTTGCGCAGCGGCATCGCGCTCAGCGCCCCGACCACCGCCGCGCTCACCGAGACCCTGGTCGGGGTCTTCACGCTGGCGCGCCCGGTGCGCTTCGGGGCCCCGACGAACATCCCCGTGGACGTCTGCGTCGTCAGCATCGGTCCGACCCAGGATCGCAGGCGTCAGCTTCGGCTGCTCGCCCAGCTCTCCGAACGCATCGTGGGTACGGATGTGATCGACGCGCTGCGCTCCGCAGAGGACGCCGCCAGCGTCATCGCCTCGATCACCGCAGACCCCTGAGGCTCAGGGAGCGCCGCCGATCCAGACCCCCTCGATGCCGATCTCGTTCAGGGCAGCGGCGTCCAATGGGTCCCCGTCGAGGACCACGAAGTCCGCCGTGCAGCCGACGTCCAGACAGCCGAGATCCGGTCGGCCCAAGCTGGCCGCGCTCCCGCTGGTGTAGCCATCGAGCACGTCACCTGGGTCGACCGCGCCCTCGCTTCGCACAGAAGCCGACCAGGCGGTCAGAAGCGGCGAGGGCTCCGGCCACACCGGCCAGTCCGTACCCATGGCGACGGGGATGCCTGCGTCGAACAGCCCCGCGTGGTCGTATGCGCGATCGAAGCGCTCCTCGCCCCAGGCCTCCGAGGTGTCCGACAGCGAAGCCGGCAGCACGTGGGAGGGCTGGACACTGACGATGAGCCCCAGCGCCCGGATGCGCTCCAGGTCGCCCTCGGCGATGAGCACGGCGTGCTCCAGGGTGTGGGGCTGGGTCAACAGGGCCTGGGCCTCGAAGGCGGTGATCGCCGCGTCCACCGCGGCGTCGCCGTTGACGTGCAGCTTCAGCGGCATGCCCCGGGCCTCGGCTTCCGTGACGATGGCCGTGAGCGCCTCTGTGTCGAAGTAGTGGTCGCCGTACTCCTCGGGGTCGTCCGCGTGCGGCTCCTGGGTCCAGGCTGCGTTGGTTCCCATGCTGCCGTCGACCCAGATCTTCCCTCCCCCGAAGCGAAGCCGGTCGCTCTCGTAGAGGCCGCGGACCTCGTCGAGGGCGGCGACATCGTCGAGCTCGAAGATGGGGCCGTACCAGGTGACGCGGATGGGCAGCTCCACGTCCTCGTAGATCCAGGGTCGCGTCAGGTCGAAGCCCGGCAGCGCCATGATCTCCGCGACGCCGGTGACGCCGGTGGAGTGGAAGCGGTCCATCGCGTCGACGAGCCCGCTGGAGAGCAGCTCGTCGTCGTAGTCGGCGAGAGCGACCCCGCTGACCAGCGCCATCGCGCCCTCCATCAGGTAGCCCGTGGGCTCGCCGTCCTCGTCCCGCGCGATGGTGCCGTCGGGGGGATCCGGAGTGTCGGCCGTGATGCCGGCTAGCTCGAGCGCCAGGCTGTTCACCACCGCCGAGTGGCCCGAGTTGTCCACGAGGATGACCGGGCGGTCCGACACGACCTCGTCGATCGCCCGTCCGTTCGGCTCGCCGAGCTGCTCGCGGAGCCACCCGTAGCCGACGATCCATGGCTCGTCGGGGGTCTCCGCGGCGTACTCCGCGACCTTGTCGAGCATGACGCTCTCGCTGCCCACGCCGAGGAGCAGCAAGCGGTCCATCGCGAAGGACCCGGCGAGGAGGTGGGTGTGGCTGTCCTGCATGCCAGGCACGACATGGCCGACCTCGAGGACCTCGAGGGCGTCGACCTCTTCATCGAGGTTGGTCACGACCCCCTGGGTGACGCCGATCGACTGGGCGGTCCGGCTCCCATCGAGGTGGATGGTCCCGGTGACGAGCAGATCGACGGGTTCGTTGGCGCAGGCGAAGAGAAGCAGCATGGGCGGCAGCTAACGCGCCTCGGGGTCCCTCAGGTGGACACCGTGCGCCGCAGCGCCTCTGCCACCTCCAGCGCGTCCTGCCCCTCCAGCGCTCGGCGCAGGTCCCTCTCGATGCGCCGCTGAGCAAAGGGCGCGGTGACCTCGTCGAGCCTCTTGGTGATGTCCTGCACGACGACGCGGTCGTCGCCGGGCATGGCCGCCGAGAGCTTCTCGATGATCCCGCGGATGCGCGGCTCTTCACCCTCGGCGAGCAGGCCGGGATCGAGGCGCAGGGCCTTCTCGACCGCCCCGATGACCTGCTCGGCCTCCACTCGAGCCTCGATGAGCAGGCGCTCGTCGACGTCGGACTCGGCGAAGTCCAGGGCCTCCTCCAGCATCTGCTCGATCTCGCTGTCTTCGAGGCCGTAGCTGGGCTGCACCTCGATCTCGGCGTGGGTCTTCGTGTACTGCTCGGTCGCCGAGACCTGCAGGATGCCGTCGGCGTCCACCGTGAACTGCACCTTCACCCGTGGCAATCCGGCGGGCATGTCCGGCAGCCCCTTGAGCTTGAACTTCGCCAGGGAGCGGTTGTCCCGAGCCATCTCGCGCTCGCCCTGCAGCACGTGCATGTCGACGGCGTTCTGTCCGTCTACGTGGGTCGTGAAGGTCTCGCTCGCCGCACAGGGAATGGGCGTGCAGCGCCAGATGAGGCGCTCGACGACTCCACCCATCGTCTCGATGCCCAGCGACAGCGGCACGACGTCCATCAGCAGCATGTCCTCTGCCAGCTCCGAGTTTCCCGTGAGGATGTCCGCCTGCATGGCGGCGCCGAGGGCGACGACCTGGTCCGGGTCGAGCCCGCAGTAGGGGTCGCGACCGAAGAACTCGCCGACCATGCTGCGCACGAGCGGGACGCGGGTGGACCCTCCGACGAGCACGACACCGTCGATGTCATCGGCAGAGAGCTCGGCGTCCTGGAGGGCCTGGGCGCAGCTCCTCAGCGTGCCCGCGACGAGGGGCCGGATGAGCTCCTCGAAGCGCTCTCGCGTGATGGTGCCCCACCGATGGCCCTCGGTCAGCGCGTGCTTGGTCGCCACCGCCTCGTCCAAAGCCGCGCGCAGCTCGCCCCCGGCGAGGCCGGGACCCTTCATCTCCTCGACCAGCGCGCGGTCGAAGTCATCGCCACCGAGCTGGGTGTCACCGGCGGTGCTGAGGACCTGGAAGACACCGTCGGTGAGCTCCAGGATGGAGATGTCGAAGGTGCCACCGCCAAGATCGTAGACCGCGTAGATGCCCTGGGCCTTCTCCTGGAGTCCGTAGGCGATGGCCGCCGCCGTGGGCTCGTTGAGCAGGCGCAGCACCTGGAGCCCGGCCAGCTTGCCGGCGTCGCGGGTGGCCTGCCGCTGGGCGTCGTCGAAGTAGGCCGGCACGGTGATGACGACACCTCCTGGCTGAGCCATCAGGCAGTCCGTCGCCTGCATCAACAGCAGCCGCAGCACCCATGCGCTGGCCTCGATCGAGGTCATCATGCGCTCGTCGCCGACGTCGAAGCGGGCGACCTTGTCGCTCCCCTCTGCCAGGCTGTATGGCAGGCCGCTGATGACCTCGCGAGCGTCATCCATCGAGCGACCCATGAAGCGCTTGAAGGAGGTGAGCAGCGCTCGGGGGTGCTGCGCGGCGTCGACGAGCGCCTCGTGGCCGACGAGCGGGGCATCAGCGCCCGGGACGTGGCGCACGGCGCTGGGGGTGAGCGGGCGTCCCTCGTCGTCGAGGAGGACCCGCGCGCGGCCGCCGAGGACGACCGCCACCAGCGAGTTGGTTGTGCCGAGATCGATGCCGATGTTGGCCATGTCAGTCCTTCACGAGGTTCGAGACGTACTTGAGTCGAGCGAGGCACTCCGGGACCGCCGAGAGATCTGCCTCGCCACGCTCCCAGGCCGCGAAGTAGCCAGCGATCTCCTGGCCGATCGCGGCGTCGAGCGCGGCTCCGCCGGCCTTCTTGTCCTCTGGGGAAGCCATCGACAGCTCGAAGATCTGCTCCAGGAACTCCGGGCTCACCGCCGGGGGGTTCTTCTCCGGCTGCCGAGACTCGCCGGTGGAGAGGTACCAGGCCCTGGCGACCGGGTCGCGGAGGACCCGTCGGGCCTCGTTCAACGAGGCGGTCCACTGGAGCGCGAGGCGCCGCTGGAGCGCACTCTCACCCGCGAAGCGGTCGGGATGGGTCACCCGGCTCCTGGCGCGCCAGGCGGCGTCGATGGCCTTGCGCTGCAGCGAGTAGGCGCGCTGCAGACCCAGGATCTCGAAGTGGTCGGGGCGGGGCGGCGGTGGCTGGAGCGCCCCGCAGCTCACACAGAGGGGACCGCCCACAGTCTCGTTGCACTTCCAACAGCTCACGGCGTCCCTACAGGGTGAACGACTCCCCGCAGCTGCAGGAGGTCCCGGCGAGGGGGTTGTTGAAGACGAAGCCAGTCCGCATCAGGGTCTTCTCGAAGTCGATCTCGGTGCCGTTGAGGAAGAGGTATGACTTGCGGTCCACGGCCACGGTGACGCCGCCGTTGAAGGTGAAGACCTTGTCGCGCTCCTCTGGCGCCTCGACGATGTCCAGGAAGTAGGACAAGCCCGAGCACCCGCCACCGCGCACACCTACCCGCAAGACGTGGTCCGGGGTCTGGCGCATCTTCTTCAGCTTCTCGAAGCGGGTGATGGCAGCAGCGGTGATGTTCACGGCCATGGTTCAGGAGTCCTCTCCGGCGAGCTTGGCGAGCTGCTTCTTCTTGTAGTCGGCGAGCGCCGCCTTGATGGCGTCCTCGGCCAGCACGGAGCAGTGGATCTTGACCGGGGGCAGGGAGAGCTCCTCCGCGATGGCGCCGTTGTCCAGCTGCTCGGCGAACTCGACGCTCTTGCCCTTGACCATCTCTGTCACCAGCGAGGAGCTGGCGATGGCCGAGCCGCAGCCGAAGGTCTTGAACCTGGCGTCCTCGATGATGCCGTCCTCGTTGATCTGAAGCTGCAGCTTCATGACGTCACCGCAGGCGGGAGCACCCACCAGCCCGGTCCCGACCTCGTCGGAGGCGTTGTCGAGCGCGCCCATGTTGCGGGGGTTCTCGAAGTGATCGATCAGCTTGTCGCTGTAGGCCATCTCGGCAATCTCCTAGTGGGCCGCCCACTCGATGCTCTTCAGATCGATGCCCGCCTGGACCATCTCCCACAGCGGGCTCATCGCTCGGAGCTTCTGGATGTTGTCGGTGACGCGCTCGATGACGAAGTCGACCTCTTCTTCTGTGTTGAAGCGACCGAGTCCGAAGCGGATGGAGGTGTGGGCGAGCTCGTCGTCGACGCCCATGGCCCGCAGCACGTAGCTGGGCTCCAGGCTCGCGGAGGTGCAGGCCGAGCCGCTCGAGACCGCGATGTCCTTGATGCCCATCATCATGGCCTCACCCTCCACGCAGGCGAAGCTGACGTTCAGGTTGTTGGGCAGGCGGTGGTCCCAGGAGCCGTTGAGGTAGATCTCGGTGAGCCCCTGCTGCAGGCCCGCCCAGAGGCGGTCGCGGAGCCCTCGGACCCGCTCGATGTGGCCGGCGTCGAGGTCTTCCTTCGACAGCGCCGCGGCGGCCCCCAGGCCGACGATCTGGTGGACGGCGAGGGTCCCACTCCGCATTCCCCGCTCGTGGCCACCGCCATGGATGATGGCCTCGAGCCTGATCCGCGGGCGACCGCGACGGACGTAGAGGGCACCGATGCCCTTGGGCCCGTACATCTTGTGGGCGGAGATGCTGACGAGGTCGACGTTCATCTCCTTGACGTCGAAGGGCAGCTTGCCGAGCCCCTGGACCGCGTCACAGTGGAAGATGACCTTGTTCTGCCGGCAGATGGCGCCGATCTCGGCGACGGGCTGGATGACGCCGATCTCGTTGTTCGCCAGCATCACCGAGGCGAGGATGGTGTCCGGGCGGATCGCTGCCTCGAACTCCTGGAGATCGACGCGTCCGTCCGCGCCGACACCCAGCCAGGTGACCTCGAAGCCCTCCTTCTCCAGCTGGCGACAGGAGTCCAGCACGGCCTTGTGCTCGGTGACGACGGTGATGACGTGCTTGCCCTTCTTCTGGTTGAAGCGGGCACCGCCGATGATGGCGAGGTTGTCGCTCTCGGTCGCCCCAGAGGTGAAGACGATCTCCTTCGGAGAGGCACCGATGAGCTCGCCGACCTGCTCCCGAGCTCGGTGCACGGCCTCCATCGCTGTCCAGCCGAAGACGTGCGTGCGGCTGGCGGCGTTTCCGAAGACCGTCGTCAGGTACGGCATCATCGCCTCGAGCACCCGCGGGTCGACCGGAGTCGTGGCGTTGTTGTCCATGTAGATGGGTGTCTGGACAGGCATTGGTTCAGCTCGTGTGGACGGCCGCCACCATGTCGGGGGCGTCACGGCCGTCGGCGTTGCAGACGGTGCAGGCCTGGCGCGGGGTGAGCGGGTCACACACGCGGCAGCCCTCCAGGTACTCGATGGATGCGGCGAGGTCGCCCCGGAAGGCCTGGAGGCGAGCCAGCCGGGTCTCGGTCTCGGCCAGCTTCTCTCGGTAGAAGTTCGCCAGGCGCGCCATGGCATCAGGGCCGCGGGCCTGCTCGTTGAGGTGGGCGAGGAAGTCCTGGATCTCGTTCAGCGAGAAGCCGATCTCCTGGAGACGCTCGATCCACCGGATCCGGAGCAGGGCGTCATCCGAGTACAGCCGGAAGCCGCCGGGGGTGCGACCGACCGGACGCAACAGCCCCAGCTCCTCGTAGAAGTGGAGGGCGCGAGCGGTCTTTCCGCTGAGCTTCGCGAGCTGTCCGATCCGAAGTGTCGCCATCGAGAGTGCCAACTCTTACGTACACGTCAGGTTTAGCCTTGGAGAGCCTCCAAGTCAAACCCTCACGTGCGCGTCAGGTTCCCCCCAGTGGGTCACGACGCAGTGACTCTTGCAGCGACAGCCGTCTAATCGCTCCCGAGGCGTGGCGCTCCCCTCGCCTCGCGGGATCACAGTGTCCTGAGCCACATGTCGAGCGCGATCAGGGTCCACAAGCGGGGACCGTGGTCACGTTCACCAGCGGCGTGCTCACGGGCCAGCTTGCGGATCGCGTCGACCCGGAAGATGCCGAGGGGGTCGTCGCAGACCGACTCGACGTGCTCCCAGAGGAAGGCCTCTCCGGCGCCGCGCAGCCAGCGGTTCATCGGGGCCGGCATCGAGCGCTTGGGCCTCCAGACGAGCTCCGCGCCCAACTCCTGCTCCATCGCCTGCGCCAAGGGCCAGCGGCCGTGCCAGCGACCGAAGCGTCGCTTGATCTTGCAGCGGCCGGGCACGGCCGCCGCCCAGGTGACCACGTCCCGATCGAGCAGCGGATGGCGGACCTCTACGCCCTGCGCCATCGAGCAGCGGTCGGTCCTCAGCAGGGTGTCCTCGGACAGCCACCCCCGCTGGTAGACGTGCAGCACCTGGTTGATGGGGTCGGCGTCGACCTCGTTGTAGAAGGGCTCGAGCAACATCCGCCGGATCCCCGGACGCACGTGGGCGGGGTCGCGGAGGATGTCCATGCGCCCGTCGACGTCGAAGACGTTCGACCCACCGACCTCTCGGACGAGGCCGAAGTGTTCAGGATCCTCCAGCGCCTGACCGCGGCCAACCGGGGCCAGGGCGCGCTCCAGCAGTCCACGGGCCGGGCGCGGGAGCTTGGCGCCGATCCGCGCCGCGCGCATCTCACGCACTAGCGCGGCGACCGCGGGACCCCCGAGCACCTCGTCCACCCCGTCCCCGGAGATCAGGATGCGCAGCCCGAGCTCCCGAGCGTGGGCAGCCGCGAGGTACTGGACGACCGCGCCCGCAGAGGGCATCGGCTGGCCAAGGACGTCTACGACCTTCGGCACGGCCGCGACGAAGTCCTCTTGCGAGATCCGCAGGGTCTGGTGCTCGCAGTCGAAAATGCGCGCGATGCGGCCGGCGAAGGAGGCCTCGTCGGGGCCGCCATCAGCGAAGGACACGTTCAGGCTGCGGATGGGACGACGTCGGCTCCAGAGCCGCGCGATGGACGATGAGGAGATCCCGCCAGAGAGCAGCAGGCCGACTGACTTGTCAGCGACGCAACGACGCTCGATCGAGCGGTCGAGCAGCACCTCGAGGCGAGCCTGGATCGCCTCCTCCGGCTCCGGCTCGGCGCCAGGAGGCGAAGACTCGGGCAACCACCAGCGATGCAGGCGCACGCCCGTTCCGTCGACCCGAGCGATGTGGCCCGCCGGAAGGAGCTGGATGTCCCGCAGCAGGGTCCGCGGCGCATGGACGTAGCGGAAGCTGAGGTACTCGGCGAGCTCCTCGACCGCGATGTCCCGAGAGACCCAGGGCAGCAGCAAGAGGGCCCGAACGTCGGAGGCGAATGCGAAGCGCCGCTGTCTCCAGACGAAGTAGAGCGGCTTCACCCCGGCGGGGTCCCGAGCCAGGTGGAGCACCCGGTCTCGACGGTCCCAGACGGCCAGGGCGAAGTCGCCGTTGAGCCGCGCGACCGTGTCCGAACCCCAGGTCTGCCAGCCCCGAAGCACCGCGTCCGCGTCACCGCCGGTGCGCGGTGGCTGACCCTCGAGCTGTCGTCTCAGACCGTCGAGGTCATAGATGCGGCCGTCCAGCACCAGGGTGTAGGGGTTCGCGGCGATCGGCTGCCGGCGCCCGGCCTCCGTGAGCGCCATGCGGCGCTGGACCAGGATCGCCGGCCCCTCGGCCCAGGTCCCCGAGTCGTCCGGGCCGCGATGGGCGACCGCATCTGACATCAGTCCGGCGAGGTCCCGGGAAGGAGCGGTACCTCTGAAGTCGACGATGCCGGCGATGCCTCCCACGGGCCGCCCTCTAACACCGGGATAGACTCGTGCCGTGGGCCTCCTGGCGCTGATTCTGGGCTGTTCGTGCGCGGAGGACCGCGACCCCGATGTCGTCTTCGTGCTGGTCGACACCCTGCGAGCCGACGCCCTGTCCTTCGCAGGCGCTCCCCTGCCCACCTCACCTCACCTCGACGCCCTCGTGGAGAGCGAGGCCGCCTGGTACACCCGTGCCTACAGCGCCTCCAGCTGGACGCTGGCCTCGACGGCCACGCTGATCACGGGCCAACGGCCATTCAGCCACGGCGTCGTGCGCGCCGCGGACAACGACCGCTGCTATGGCCGGCTGCAAGAACACCTGCCGACCCTGGGCAGCGTCTGGCGAACCCGTGGCTACAGAACGGGCGCCTGGATCAACAACGGCTTCCTCGCCCCCGAGTTCGGCTTCGCCCGGAGCTTCGACGTCTACGACTACGAGGGCGCCGAACTCCTCGGTCACAGGACCGCCGCCCAGACCGTAGACGCAGCGCTGGAGTGGCTCGACGCCGGCGAGGGCCCGGCCTTCATGATGGTCCACCTGATGGAGCCCCACGTCGACTACGACCCGGGACCCCCATTCGCGGGGACCTTCACCTCGACAATGCCGGCGAGCATCTCGATCCCCCTCGGCTCGGCCCTGCACGGGGGCTGGATGGCCAGGGTCATCCCGCCTCCAGACGACGACGACCGCGCCTTCGTCCGGGCCGCCTACCAGGAGGAGGTCCTCGCGGTCGACCAGGCGGTCCACACCTTGATCGAGGGCCTGAAGAGCCGGGATCGGTGGGACGACGCCTTTTTCGTGCTCACCAGCGACCATGGCGAGGAGTTCTGGGAGCACGGCGGCTTCGAGCACGGCCACACGATGCGCTCGGAGGTGACCAGGGTGCCGCTCATCGTGAAGGCCCCGACCCTGGAGCCGGGCAAGCGTGACCAGCTGGTGGACGCCGTCAGCGTCTCTCGGGCCCTGGCCGCCGGACACCCCGGACCGCTGGTGACAGGTGACGCCTTCGCGCTGTCCGAGGACATCCTCTACGGCCCCCAGATGGCGAGCATCGTGACCCCCACCCATCGCCTGGAGGTCGCGCTGCAGACGAACGAGGTGACCCTCTGGGAGCTCGATCCCTCCGGCTGGGAGCCCGAGCGGTGGATGCAGGACTCGCCAGAGGTCCGCCAGGTGGCCGGAGAGCTGCGGGACCAGCTCCGCAGCACCCGCGGTGGACTGGCGGCCGCGCAACCCGTGAACCCCACCGGCATCGATCGCGAGGTCTTCCAGATGCTGCGCGAGCTCGGCTACATCGACGGCGGCGCCGTGGCGAATCCGTGTGAGTGAGGTCTCGCTGGGGGCCTTCATCCTGGAGGACCCGATCGGCGCAGGCGGGATGGGCGAGGTCTGGCGCGGGCGCCACGGCGAGGTCGAGGCCGTCGCGGCCCTCGATCATCCCGGGGTCGTCCTCGTCTTCGATCACGGCGAGGTCGACGCGCTCCAGTCCGCCGCCTCGGGGGGCACGCTGCAGGTCGGCGAGCCCTACCTCGTGACCGAGTTCGCCAGCGGGGGGAGCCTCGACCGCAGGCGGCGACCTCGAGACTGGGCCGAGCTCCGAGCGCTGCTCCTCGCGCTGCTGGACGCTCTCGGGCACGCCCACGCCCACCGCGTCATCCACCTCGACCTGAAGCCCGGGAACCTCCTGCACTGCACCCGGGCCGACTTCCGGCCGGGCCTGAAGCTGACCGACTTCGGACTCGCCCAGGCCCTCGACGAGCTCCATCGACAACCTCATCGCAAGCCGGCGGGCACCCCCCAGTACATGGCTCCGGAGCAGTTCTCACGCGATGCCTCGCGAATCGGACCCTGGACCGATCTGTACGCGGTCGGCTGCATCGCCTGGGAGCTGGCCTGCGGCAGGCGGGTCTTCCCGGAGGGTGGACTCACCGACCTGATGCGCTCCCACGTCCACGCCCGGCCACCGGCCTTCACCCCGACCTTCTCCGTACCCGCGGACCTGGAGGCGTGGGTGCTCAAGACCCTCGAGAAGGCCTCTGAGAAGCGCTTCCCGTACGCAGCCGACGCCGCCTGGACGCTGATGGGGCTCGGCGATCCCGTGGACCTCGACCGCAGCACAATGGACCTGGGTCTCTCCGAGGCCTCGACCTTCTGCTTCCAGACCCTCGCCCCGCTGACCGCCGAGCTGAACGTCCCCGAGCCGGTCAGCGACGAGGCAGAGAGCCGCAGCTGGGGTCATCCGCCCATGCCGCGAGACTGGCGGGCGCCGCTGGTGACGGTTCGGCGCACTGGAGAGGCCAGCGCCCTGGTGCTGTACGGGCCTCCGGGTGTCGGCAAGACCCGCGTGGCGAACTGGCTCGGGCTGCGGACCTCCGAGCTCGGCTCGGCCCGCTTCTACGAGGCACGCTACGCCCAGGCCGAGGCAGGCATCTCCGGGCTCCTGGGCCGGGAGTTCGGCCAGGAGCGCGGGCAACCCCGAGTACGCCATCCAGCTCGTAGGCGACTGGCTCGGCCGCGGCCTGCTCCGGGCGACACCGACTGGCTTCGCCCTCTCCAAGGGCGCCGACCTGCGACTGCCAGCCAACCTCCGAGAGGTCTGGTCCGAGCGGCTGGAGCCGCTGTTGGCGGTCCTCGACGAGGACGAGATCGAGGGCCTCGACGACGAGCGCCTGGGCCTCTTCCGGCTCGAGGCCGGCCGTATCGGCGCGGCGGTGGATCCGCTCATCGCTGCAGCGAAGCGGGCGTGCATGGACGAGGACTACGGCCGCAGCATGCTCCTCGTCGAGACCGGGGAGCGGGCGCTGGACCAGCTCGGGCTGCCACCCGGTGACATCCGGCGCTTCCACATGAAGCGGCGAAGGCTGGTCTGCGTGACCAACGCCTGGGAGTTCGACAAGGTGCTGGGCCAGGCCGAGTCCCTGCTCATGGAGGCCCGGCGACACGGCTGGCCCACCTTCGACGTGCAGGCCATCCTGGCGACGAACCTGGCGATCCAGGGGGAGCACGCAGCGGCCAAGGCCTACATCCTCGAGGCCCTCGACCAGGAGACCGACCCCGGCCAGCGGGCGCAGCTGCTGTCCATCCGCACTACGCAGAGGCCATCCGGATCTGCAGGCAAAAGAGCCAGACCTCGATGTTCGTCTCGATGAACAACCTGGCGCTGGTGCACCTGCTCCGCGGCGACGTCGAAGCCGCGCACGAGCTGCTCGGCGAGATCGTGCTGGAGGCGCCGAAGCTCTACGCGATCTACCCGGAGATCTACACCCGGGGGCTCCTGCTGGAGGTAGCGGCAGAGTTGGGCGACCTGGCGCTCTGGGACCAGTCTGTGCACGGCCTCAAGCCGCGCTTCGAAGCACAGCCCTTCTACGACAACGACTTCGCCGAGTCCTTCCAGCGTGCCGGGCGCCGCATCAGCGACCTGGCGCCCCGACGAGCCCGCTACGCGCTGGAGATGGCCGCAGCCCAGTTCCGCACCCTCGGTCGCGACGAGGACGCCGACGAGACCGAGCTACTCCTCCGCCTGCTGCCGAGCGACTCGACGTCCTAGACGGCTCCACCGGGTCGGCTCGTCGGCCGGGGGCACGGGGAACTCGCCGTCGCGGGTCTCCGCCCAGCTCACACGCAGCTCCTGCAACGCCCGGTCCCAGCGGGCCAGCATCGGCGGGATCGCGAAGGGCACGGCGAGCGCTCCGACATCCTCGACCGAGGCCTCGAGCTCCCCGCGGAGGTCGATCGGCTCCAGCGTGTACACACCCAGCGCCGGGCCGTGCTTGTCGAGGTGGACGCAGATGATGGCCTCGACGTGACGAAGCACCTCGATGAGCCCGATGGGCTGGAAGCGCCGAACCGGGTAGCCCGAGGCGTCGCCCATGCCGCTGAGGAGGAACAGCGCCTCCTCGAGCTCCTCGGACAGGGGCAGCTCGGCGCCGACGAGGAGGCCATCGAGCGTATCGTCCACGAGCAGCTCACCGAGCCGGTCCGGCTCCGCGACGGGCAGGCGGAAGCGCTGGCAGGGCTCGAACCAGGCACCGCCGCGGCGGGGCGCCCGGAACTGCTGCTCGTCGTCCTCGCCGACCTCGTGCGGGACGCGGGCGAGCTCGCCCTCTTCTCGGAAGCCGATCAGCGGCTTGCCCGGGAACAGCGACATCACCAGCGTGCCGACGTCGATTCCGGCGCAGTTGACGCCTCGGTGGGCATCCCGGGCGCTGTCGTCGGTGAAGGCAGCTCCGGAGACGACGACCCGGTGGATCCGAGGCAGCTCGCCTTCTTCCCAGCCCTGGATCCAACGCTCACGCCCGCGACAGAGGCGTCCGGGGCGTGAGGGGTCGAAGTGGCCGTGGCTGTAGCCGAGCGCTCGCACCATGCGGCGGCGACTATCGCGGCCTGAGCGGCTTGCCCACAGGTGTTGCCCGCACACCGGCAGGCGACTAGGTGAGGCGACCCTTCTGGGAGGCCCCGATGGCCGACACCTTCTACATCACGACGCCGCTGTACTACGTCAACGATGCCCCTCACATCGGCCACATGTACACGACGGTCGCGGCCGACGTGATCTCGCGGTGGCGCCGGCTCAAGGGCCACGACGTCCACTTCCTCACCGGCACGGACGAACACGGTCAGAAGGTGCTCCGCGCCGCAGAGGCCCGGGGGCTCACGGCCCAGGCCCACGTCGACGAGCTCGTGCAGCGCTTCGTGGCCCTCTGGGACCGCCTCGACATCACCTGCGACGACTTCATTCGGACCACCGAAGAGCGCCACGTGGGCGTCGTGCAGCAAGTGCTCACGGAGCTCTACGAGCGAGGCGACATCTACAAGGAGTCCTACTCCGGCTGGTACTCGACCTCGGAGGAGCGCTTCTGGACGGAGAAGGACGTCGTCGAGGGGGAGGACGGCACGAAGCTCTGCCCGGCGTCGATGAAGCCTGTCGAGTGGATCGAGGAGGAGAACTACTTCTTCAAGATGAGCGACTACGCGGACCAGCTCCGCGCCCACCTCGAAGCGAACCCCGACTGGGTCCGCCCACAGGCCCGCCGGAACGAGCTCATCGGCGCCCTGAAGAAGGAGGTCGGCGATCTCTGCGTCACGCGCCCCAAGACCCGGCTGCCCTGGGGCATCGAGGTGCCCTTCGACAACGACTACGTGACCTATGTCTGGTTCGACGCCCTGCTCAACTACGTCTCGGCGGTGGGCTTGAAGTCGGATCCGGATGAGCTCTCCAAGCGCTGGCCCGCCGACTACCAGCTGCTCGGCAAGGACATCCTCACGACTCACACGATCTACTGGGGGTGCATGCTCTTCGCCATGGGTCTCGAGCCCGCGAAGTGCCTCTACGCCCACGGCTGGTGGACAGTCGAGGGCCGCAAGATGGGCAAGTCCCTCGGCAACGTCGTCGATCCCCACCTGTTGATCGACGCATACGGCAGCGACAGCGTGCGCTACGTGCTGATGGGCGAGAAGTCCTTTGGCGGTGACGGTGACTTCAGCCACAGGAGCTTCCAGCTTCGCTACAACGCGGATCTCGCCGACAAGATCGGAAACCTCGCCCACCGCGCGCTCTCGATGACGCAGAAGTGGCTGGGCGGTCGGGTCCCGGCCCTCGACGCGAACCGAGCCGAGGACGACACCCTCCAGGCCGAGGTCTCCGCGGCCGTGGCCGACTTCGACGCCGCCGTGGAGGCAGTGCAGTACAAGGTCGCGCTGGAGGCTCTAGTGCGCATCGCGCGCGCGGGGAATGAGTACGTGCAGGCCCAGGAGCCATGGGCGCTGAACCGGAAGGGGGAGACCGAGCGTCTCGCCGGCGTGATGCGCCGGACCCTGGAGCTCTGCAGGATCACGGGCACGCTCCTGGCGCCTTTCTGCCCGCGAAAGTCCAGTGAACTGCTGGCCCGTCTCGGGGTCGAGGAGCCCGGCCTGGCCGGTCTCGAGCGCCTCGACGGTCTCGTCGAGGGCACCGAACTGACCCACGGGGAGCCGCTGTTTCCGCGGATGCAGGAACTCCCCGAGACCATCGCCGCCGCCCTCTCGGCCGTGGAGGGCGAGACCAGGACGAAGACGGCGCCGAAGAAGCCGAAGAAGCCGAAGAAGCCGAAGAAGCCGAAGAAGGAGCAGTACGACATGATCGAGTTCGACGACTTCACGAAGGTCCAGCTTCGGACTGGACGGGTGGTCTCCGCCGAAGGACACCCCAACGCCGACCGCCTGCTGCTCCTGAAGGTCGACGTGGGCGAAGGCGAGCCCCGGACCGTCGTCGCCGGGATCGCCCAGCGCTACGCACCCGACGACCTGGTCGGCAAGGACGTCGTGGTCGTGGTGAACCTGAAGCCGGCCAAGCTCCGGGGCATCCTCAGCGAGGGCATGTTGCTCGCCGCCGGGGGTGGCACGGTTGTTGCGCTCGCGACCACCTCCGAGCCCGTTGATCCCGGCACCGTGGTGCGGTAAACCCGCAGCCCTGCGGGTTTTCGGACTATTCGGAAAACTTGTCACACCCCTGGGATCACCGACGTATAGTTTGGCGACCTCAGGCCACCACCGGGATTTTCGGGAGAGACCTCATGCACGCACCAATCCTGCTCCTCGCCGGCTTCGGCAGCCTCACGGGCTGTACCGACTACGAGCTGGTCACCGACCCCGGTAACTTCCAGGGCATCGATGACGACCGCGTGCCGGACATCGCCACGGATCCGACCGAGTACGACTTCGGTGCGCTGCAGGTCGGCGACCGCGAGTCTGCCACGATCGACGTGCGCGTCCTCAACAACGGCGACGCCGACCTCAGGATCACCGAGATCCGCCTGAGCGACGCGGAGGCCCCCTACGACCTGGGCCCGGTCGACTCCGTCCTCATCCCCGCGGGCATGGCCACCCAGTTCACCGTGACCTTCACTCCCGCCACGGCTGAGGACTACGAAGCCAGCATCCTCATCGACAGCAACGACCCGGACACGCCCACCGCAGAGGTCCGCCTGCTCGGCCAGGGCATCGCTCCGATCATCGACGTCGACCCCGCCGAGTACGACTACGGCACGATGTACATCGGCTGCACGAGCTGGCTCCCGATCACCATCGCCAACGTCGGCAACGACAACCTGATCATCGACGAGTTCCAGTACTCGACCGGCTCCACCGACTTCGTGTTCGACCCGATCGGAAACCAGCTGCCAGAGGATCTCCAGCCCGACGTCTTCAACGGCGACATCACCGAAGAGGCCTGGTCACTGAGCCCCAACACCTCTGTCGAGGTCTGGGTCGACTACGCCCCCCTCGATGAGTACCAGGACATCGCCTACCTGCAGATCTACAGCAACGACCCGGCCGCGCCGATGGCTCGGGCGACGCAGAACGGCAACGGCGCCCTCGCCGGAGAGAACACGGACGTCTTCGAGCAGCCCATCAACGGCGCCACGGACATCATGTTCGCGGTCGACTGGTCCTGCTCCATGTGGGACGACGTCTCGAACGTCGATTCCAACTTCGACATCTTCGTCACCACGCTGGCCTCGATGGACGCCGACTATCACGTGTCCGTCGTGACAGAGGACGATGGCTGCATCAACTACCCCGCCGGCACCCAGCCCTACATCGACAACACCATGTCGCTGTCGGACCAGGAGGACGTGTTCGGGACGATGCTCTGCGAGAGCTACAGCGGCGTCTACTGCAACAGCTACGGAAGCAACACCGAGCGCGGCTTCATGCTGCTGGAGGCGGGCCTGAAGACCGCCAACATCCAGACCGGTGGCTGCAACGAGGGCTTCTACCGCGAGAACGCAACGCTCTCGCTGGTCGGCGTCTCCGACGAGCCCGAGCAGAGCGTCAACCCGTACACCTACTACGTCTCGCTGTTCCAGAGCATGAAGGACGACACCGACGACGTGGTCATGCACGCCATCGGCGGTGACTACCCGACCGGCTGCGGCACGAACCAGGCCTACACCGGCTTCTACGAGGCCACCGTGGCATCCGGCGGTGTCTTCCTCAGCATCTGCGCCACCGACTTCGGCTCCCACCTCGAGACCCTCGCAGAGGGCTCCGCCGCGGACCTCACGAGCTTCGAGCTGACCGACATCCCGGTGCCGGACACCATCGAGGTCACGGTCAACGGCATCCCGACGACCGTGGGCTGGTCCTACAACAACGCTGACAACAGCATCGACTTCGAAGAGTCCTACGTGCCGGAGGGTGGCTCCACCGTCCAGGTCTACTACGCCCTCTTCGGCGACTGCGACGGCTGATGCTCACGCGGTGAGTACGGCGGCCGGCTCCTTCGGGATGCCGGCCGTCCTGTTCCTTGTGCATACTCACACTCGGAGGAAACGCCGATGCTCTGGGGCCTGATCCTGTCATGCCTGTTCTGCAGCGACAACAACACCCCGCAATGGGACACAGGCGGGTGGTGGGACTCCGGGGACTGGTGGAGTGACTCCAGCGACGACTGCTACCCGTGGATCTCCATCCGCTACGAGGACGAGCCAGTCGAAACGCTGGACTTCGGCACGGTCGGCGCGGCGGAGCCCGTCACGGTGGCCCTCACGATCCTGAACAAGGGCGACTGCGACCTCGAGATCGACGACGCCCAGACCACGGACGCGGACGCGCCCTTCAGCGTTGGCGCCCTGGACTGGCCGATCATCGCCCCGGACGAGGAGGCCGAGCTGGAGGTCACGTTCTCCCCCACAGAGGCAGGGAGCTTCGCGACGACCATCGAGGTGACCAGCAACGATCCCTTCGAGGACCTCTACAGCATCGAGCTGGTGGGCGAGCTCACCAGCGGTGGCCTGGAGATCTCTCCCCAGCTCATCGACTTCGGGTCGATCGAGGTGGGCTGCGAGGTCGAAGAGACGGCGACGGCCTCCAACGTAGGCAGCGGCCCCGTCACCATCGAGTCCATCGAGATCTCCTCCGGGAGCGACGAGATCACCTTCGCAACCGACACGCTCCCGGCGACCCTCGAGAGCGGCGAGAGCCTCGACCTGCGCGTCGCCTACGCACCAGTCGACGAGTTCGACGACCAGGCCTACCTGACCGTCACCTCGACCGACCCGTCGAACCCCGTGCTCCTCGTCACCATCGACGCCGCCGGGGTCTTCACCGCAGAGTTCGAGGACAGCTTCGAGCAGGAGGGCTCGCGGCGGGTCTACATCCTCACCGAGGTCGCGGTCGAGAGCACCATCGAGGTGCGCGTCTCCGGCGTGACGGCGTCCGGTTGGAGCTTCGACAACTCCGCGAACGCCGTGGTCTTCGACGAGGGCAACGTGCCCACCGAGGGCTCGGTCATAGAGATCAGCTACGCGCGCCAGCCTGTCTGCGAGTAAGGCGTAATCCGAGGCGTCACAGACCCCCCTGTCGGGCACGTAAGCCTTAGCGGGCGGAGGTCACTTCATGCTGCTGTTCATCGCATCTGCTTGTCTGTCCGAAGGAACCGTCGGTGTCGATCTGACCGCGCCGCTCCCAGCCGTCGACGAGGTCCCCACGATCCACCTGTCGGCCTCGGAGCTGGACTTCGACGCCACCCGACCCGGCGAGCCCCAGGAGTCCGTCGTCGCCACGCTGAGCTTCGATCCCACGACCGCGTTGGACTACGAAGACACCCTGTCGGTGAGCTCGAACGACCCGGACACCCCAGTCGCCACCACGACCTTGTTCGGCCTGGGCATCGCCCCGGTCCTGGAGTTGTTGCCCAGCGAGATCGAGGTCGGGCTGGTGCCCGTCGGCTGCAACTACGAGGTCGACTTCTTCCTCTCGAACGCAGGCAACGAGGACCTCGTCGTCGAGGACTACGCCTTCGCGGCGGACTCCATGGAGGTGGTGGACACCCCCACCCTGCCTTGGGAGCTCGACGTCGGCGAGGACATGCAGCTCACGGTGGTCTATACGCCGACGCAGGCTGTGTTCGAGGAGGGAAAGCTCACGCTGGTGAGCAACGACCCGCTCGGCGATGGAACGAATGGCTGCGGGCGACCTTGCCCACCGGCTGCCCGACGAGGGTCCCACCGAGCTCCGGCAAGCGGCTAGCGCCTTCAACACGATGGCAGACCGCGTCGACACGATGCTCCGCAACGAGCGGGAGCTCATGGCCGGAATCTCCCACGAGCTGCGCACACCGCTGACCCGTCTCCAGCTCGAGCTGGCCTTGTTGGAGGACCGGGCTCCAGAGCGAGTCGAGTCGATGCGGGGGGACGCCAGCCGGGACCGCAAGACCGGCGGGAGCGGGCTGGGCCTGATGATCGTGCGGCAGGTGGTGGAGCTCCACGGCGGAGAGGTGCGCGCGGAGAACCGCGCCGAGGGGGCCTGCGCGTGACCTTGGACTTCACGGGTTAGATTCGCTCCTTGCCGCGAGGAGCGTCGTTGAGCTGGTACTACACCCGTGAGCCGGGCGCCGAGGGCAGCATCCTCACGGACGAGGGCGATGCACCTGGCGTGCTGCTGTCGGAGCTCCTCACGAGCGGACGCCCGCCGCTGAAGGCCAGCCTGGAGATCGCCTCCGCTGTCGCGGACATCCTCACCATCGCGGAGGAGGACGAGGGTTGCCACGGCGACATCAAGGCCGGCTTCGTGCGCGTGGACGCCAGCGGTGGGGTCTCCCTCGAAGGCTACGGGCAGGTGAGGCGGACCTCTCGAGCGCCCGAAGGCCGACCGGAGGGTGTGAAGACGGACGTCTACGGTCTCGGAGTCGTGCTGCACTCGCTGATGAGCGACGAGACGCTCGGCCGCATGCCGAAGGACCCGGACGACCACGACGACGCCGTCGTGAGCCGCGTGCTCTCGATGGACTTCAGCGAGGTTTCCGGTCGTCGTTGGCTGGAGGACGTCCGGCGCTTCCTCTGCCAGATCCTGGCCTACGACCTGGAGGAGCGACCGGACGCACTCGACACCGCGAACGTGCTGGCCACCGTCGCTGACCAGTGCCCCGGCAGCGGGCTGGCCCAGTGGGCGCCCAGGGCGGTTCGGCGCGCCGGCGGTGAAGCCGCGCCGAGCAGGGCCCCGGTCGAGGAGACCCTCCGCGGCCCATCGGACATCCGCTCTCCCCTCCCTCGTGGCAAGACCGGGCAGTTCAAGCCGGTCCACCGCCAGGCCCCCTCGTCCAAGGGCGAGTCGACACAGATGTGGAGCCGCGACCGCATCGCCGCGATGCTCCAGGACGAGGACGACGACTGGGACGAGGAGCTCGACGCGCCCAGGCAACTCTCCGACCAGTGGCAGGCCGAAGAGCTCGAGCCACCGACGCCAGTGGCTGGCGACTTTGCTCCGCCCCCGCGTCAACAACCGCCGCGTCAACAACCGCCGCGTCAACAACCGCCGCGTCAGCAACCGGCTCCCCCCGCACCGGCTCCCCCGGCACCGGCTCCCCCGGCAGGATCTCCTCCCGTCGCGCAGGGGCCCGTCATCCAGGGACCGGTCGCAGAGGGACCGACCCCACCAGCGCCGCCCCCGGCCAAGGAGGGCAGCTCGATGAAGCTCGTGGTGCTCGGGATCGGCTGCCTGGCCTTCGCCTGCCTCGGGCTCGCGGGCGCTTCGGCCATCGCCTGGATGATGAGCAACGAAACCGTCAACGCCTCCCTGTTCGAGCCGGAGGAGATCCAGGACATCGAGCCGTCACTGGCGGACCTCGAGGATCTCGAGGACGTCCAGCCGCGCGAGCGCATCGACTCGGACGAGCCTGACCCCGCCGAGTTCAACTCGCCGCCAGAAGCCGAGGCCCCGACGAAGACGACGACGAAGACAACGACCACGGCGAAGACCACGGCGAAGCCCTCGACGAAGACGACGACGACCTCGAAGCCGGCGTCCACGACCTCGTCCACCACGAAGTCCTCGCAGACGACATCCACGAAGTCCTCGACGGAGTCCACCCAGACGGCCGAGCCGGACGCCGTCCCCCCGGGGACGCCATACGAGGCCAAGATCAGCCTCTCGGCGACCGAAAAGGCCGAGATGCGGTGTGGTGACGGCCAGGTCCAGAAGTTCGCCGGCGCCGTCCGGCTGAAGTTCGTGGGAGAGGTCAACTGCGTGATCTCGCTGGGCAGCTCCCGAGGCGTCGTCACCGTGACAGGGCCTGGCCAGTACATCTGCGGCGACAACGGCAGCGTGATCAGCTGCAGCTCCCCATGAGAGCAGTGGTGCAGCGGGTCAGCTCCGCTTCGGTAGAGGTGGACGGCGTTCCAGTCGGGCGGTGTGGCCGCGGCCTCCTCGTGCTCCTGGCGGTCGCCCCCCCGGACGGCGAGGCCCAGGCGCTCTGGATGGCGCGCAAGCTCGCCGGACTACGCATCTTCCCCGACGACGGCGGCAGGATGAACAACAGCGTGATCGAGCTCGGCGGCGAGGCCCTCGTGGTCTCGCAGTTCACGCTCTACGGGAACTGCAGGAAGGGGCGACGCCCCAGCTTCATCGCCTCTGCCGGACCCGATCACGCCAAGCCGCTGTACGAGCGCTTCTGCGCGCTGCTTGCCGAAGAGGGCGTCCCCACCGCGCGAGGCATCTTCGCCGCCGACATGAAGGTCTCCCTGGTGAACGACGGCCCGGTCACGCTGGTCATCGACACGCCGTGATCGACCTCGCCACCGAAGCGGCCCGCCGCGCCTGCCGAATCATGAGCGATCGCCCCACCCTGGAAGTTCGGCACAAGGGCGTGGTGGACCTCGTGACCCAGGTCGACCTCGCCTGCGAGGAGGCAATCCGCTCGGTCCTGGAGCCCAGCGGCATCCCCATCCTGGCGGAGGAGGGCGGAGGCTCGCGATCCGACACGCGCTGGATCGTCGATCCCCTGGACGGCACGACCAACTTCGTCCACGGCTTCCCGAGCTACTGCGTGTCGATAGCGCTCCAGGACCAGGGGGAGCTCGTGCTCGGCGTGATCGGCGACCCCGTGCACGATCGCCTGTTCACCGCCCGAGCCGGACAGGGAGCCTTCTGCAATGGCGAGCGGATCCGCGTCTCGGAGCGGGACGCGCTGGCCGAGAGCCTGGTCGCCAGCGGCTTCGCATACGACCGGCGGGAGCGCGCCGCCGACTATCTGCGCTTCGTACGAGCCCTGCTCGAGACCGCCCGGGGCTTCCGGCGCGCCGGGGCAGCCGCGATGGACCTCGCGATGGTCGCCACCGGTCAGCTGGACGGATTCTGGGAGTTCAAGCTCAACGCCTGGGACGTTGCCGCCGGGACCTTGCTCGTGCGCGAAGCCGGCGGATGCGTGACCGACATGGCCGGTGGTGAGCTGGACCTCGATGCCCCACGCATCCTCGCCACCAACGGTCGGATCCATGCCGCTATGACACAGGTGATCGAGCCCCTGTTACCCTTGTAGCGCCTGCCAGAGGAAGCGGACCCCATGGGCGTTGCGGTCGGGATCGACCTAGGTACGTCGAACTCGTGCGTCGCCGTTGTTCGCAACGGTGAACCGGTGGTTCTGGCTGACGCCAGGGGACGCCGAACCCAGCCCTCGGTTGTCGCCTATGGCCACGGCGGCAAGGTCGTGGTGGGACATCGCGCCAGGCGAAACCTGATCTATGCGCCGCAGAACACGATCGCGTCGGCGAAGCGCCTGATCGGGCGGCGGTTCCTCAGCGACACGGTCCGTCGCATCATGGGCCACACCGCCTACGAGATCGTCGAGGGGCCCAACGGCGACGCGCGGGTGCGCGTGATGGGCAAGGTCCTCGCTCTACCGGAGGTCAGCGCCCAGGTCTTGCGCCACATGAAGGAGCTGGCGGAGGAGTCCCTCGGCGAAGAGGTGGATCGCGCCGTCATCACCGTCCCGGCCTACTTCAACGACCACCAGCGCCAGGCGACGAAGGACGCCGCGACGGTCGCCGGGCTCGAGTGCCTTCGCATCATCAACGAGCCCACGGCGGCAGCGCTCGCCTACGGCTTCAAGCAGGGAAAGCGCCAGCACATCGCCATCTACGACCTCGGCGGCGGGACCTTCGACGTGTCTCTGCTGCGCCTGGACGACGACATCTTCGAGGTCGTCGCCACCTCTGGCGACACCTTCCTCGGCGGCGACGACTTCGACTACTCCGCCGCGGATCACCTCGCCGAGCTGTTCCGCGATCAGCACGGCATGGACATCTCCTCCCTGCGCACACCGCGGATGAAGCTCCGGGACGCCGCCGAGCGCGCCAAGATCGCCCTGACCACCGCAGAGGAGGTCGAGGTCCGCGTGCCCTCCCTCGCCCGCTCACCCGCTGGCGAGGACCTCGGCCTGCACGCCGTGCTCACGCGCGAGGAGTATGGCCGCATCGTCGCCCCTCTCATCCAGCGCACCTTCCTCATCTGCGACGACGCCCTGTCGCTGGCCAAGATGTCGAACGCCCACATCGACCACGTCCTGATGGTGGGGGGCATGAGCCGCATCCCGCTGATCCGCCACTCGGTCGGCGAGTACTTCCAGAAGACGCCCTACACGGACATCAACCCGGACGAGCTCGTCGCGATCGGGGCCTCTATCCAGGCCCACAACCTGACCAGCGACAGCGACGAGGGCGGGGCCGTCCTCGTCGACGTGACCCCTCAGAGCCTCGGGGTGAAGACCGTCGGCGGCTTCTGCGAGGTGCTCATCCCCCGAAACACGCCGATTCCGACGGACGCCTCGAAGATCTTCCACACGGCGCACGACTACCAGACCGAGGTCCGCGTGGGCGTCTACCAGGGCGAGAGCCGCATGGCGGCCGACAACGAGCTCCTCGGCCAGTTCGTCCTCGACAACCTGCGCTCGGCGCCGCGCGGCGAGGTCCGCGTCCGTATCAGCTTCGAGCTGGACGAGGACGGCATCGTCCACGTCGTCGCAGAGGACATCGAGACCGGCTCGGCGAAGGACATCCGCATCGAGGCCAGCTCGGGCCTGACCGACGAAGAGGTCCAAACGATGCGCTTCGATCAGCTGGGGTTCTAGCCCATACTGTGTGTTCCCATGGGGGAACGGAGGCCGCCGTGGTCGACAAGCGGATGCGCGCGACGATCGAGATCGACACCATCTACGAGATCCTCGACGAGCTCGACTACTACCAGCTGCTCGGTGTGACGCAGGAGTCTCAGCAGTCCGAGATCGAGCCCGGCTTCCGAGACCAGTCTCGCCTCCTCCACCCCGATCGGATCAAGAAACAGGGTGACAAGGAGCTCTCGCGCAAGGCCACGGCCATCTACCGCGCAGTGAACGAGGCCTACCGGACCCTCCGCGACCCGGAGTCCCGTGTCGCCTACGACTGCGAGCTCGCCGCGGGCAACCTACGGCTCTCCGACGGAGGCAGGGCCGATGCCGCCGCCGCCAGCGACGCCTCGAACGACCCCTCGACCGCCGCCCGCACCGAGAAGGGTGCGAAGTACTGGCGCATGGCGCTCCAGAACTGGCGGGACGAGGACTACAAGGGCTGCGTGCTGAACATCCGCTTCGCCCTGAACTTCGAGAAGGACAACGACACCTTCAAGGACTGGCTCGACAAGGCCGAGAAGGCCGCCAAGGCGAAGGACGCCAAGACCGAGAAGAACCCCTACAAGCTGCGCTTCTACTGAGTTCCTCTATCTACTGACTGGTTTTTCCGACACCAGGTGAAGGACCGGGGCAGTGATCTCGTTGGCGAATCCCTCTTCGAGGATGCTCGTCTCCAGCTGTTTCTCGAGCTCGATGATGGCCCGATTTGCCGCCCTGAGTTGGAAGCGCAGCTCATCGACCTCCTCACGCAGGCGCAGCATCTGATCCCGCTGAGCCTTGTCCCCACACGTATCGAGCGCGATCCTCAGCCGGTCCCGCTCGTCGGTCACCTGTGCCAGCAGGAGCTGGAAGTCCTGGTTCTCCGAGAGTGAGTGTTCGGCCCTGGGCACCAGCGACTTCACCTGGTGGCGCAGCTCGGCGACCTCCTTCAACACGATGGCGTGCCGACGCTGCGTGGAGCTCAGGGCCAGGGTGCGCACCTGGAGCGCGTGGTGAAGCCCCGAGATGCTGGTCCCGAGGTCCCTGCAGTCTTCGCCAGCGAGCGCCTTGAGCACGGCAGAGGCCCGTAAGCTGGCCCGCGCGAGATCACCGTTGAGGGTGCGAACCTGCCGCTGAAGCCGATCTACACGAATCTGCCAAGCCACGATCTCGCGGCGGAGCTTGACCTCCGAGTACCACCAGCCAACGATTAGAGGCAGCGCGACTGCAAGCGTGGTGCACACCACGACGACCCATGGAGCCATGACATATCCGCCAACTGGTCCCGTCGTCGGGAGATGTGTAAGGGAAGACGCCCACTTACATGGTGCCAGAGGTGTTGGCGTTTTCCAACACCTTTTTTAGGACTTTTCCTGGCGTCCGAGAGCGCTGAGGCTAGCCGATGACCTCGCCGTTGAACCACCAGGCACCGGGGATGTACCGATTCGCGTGGTCGCTCGCCCACTTTTGCCAAGCTCGGCGGTGCATCGCCTGGACGCGCCAGGGGCCGTCGCTGTCGAAAGGCATGTGGCAGCCGGTGGTGATCACAAGCTCGTCGTAGGCACCCCGGCGCACGAGGGGATCGTCGTCTCCGAGCTTCTCGGTCAAGAGCGCGGGGCACAGGAGCTCGCCGTAGCGGGTGCGAGCGCCCTCGGTGAAGCGCTGCATGTTCTGCTCCCACCACCGCTCCCAGCGTGCGTGCACGCCCGGTTCGTCGGGATCCTCGCGGTGACCGAGCAACAGCTCGAGGGCCCCACACGCAGTCGCCACGACCGAGCGGTCCCTGTGGCCTAGCGCTCCCAGCAGCCGCGGGACCGCTCGCACGTCGCCGATGTAGCCAAGGCCCTGGAGCGCCGCCCGAGCGCGGGGGCCCTCTCCCGCGGCGCTGCCCATCAGGAGCAGGAGATAGCTGGGTCCGCCATAGCGCCCGACGATCTCGCCAGGAGGCCTGCCCAGCTCGCGTCCGGAGCTGAGGGCCTGGCCGTGGAAGTCGACTCCTCGACGGTCGCCGAGCATCAAGAGCGCGACCGCGGCTTCCTCGGCGAGGTCAGCCACTTCGAGGACCTGCAGCAGGTCATCGATGGCCACTCGGTCACCGATACGCCCGAGGGCTACGACCGCTGCGCGCATCACGGAGACGCTCCGCCCTTGGCGGACCAACTCGACCAGTGGGGAGACCGCGGCATGCTCGCGCCGCCAGCCAAGGATCTCCGCGGCAGCCGCGACACCCTGAGGCTCCCCCGGCTCCTCGATGACCCCCAGCAGTCCATCTACGAGCGCAGCGTTCGGGCTCCGAGCGAGGGCTCCGCGCAGAGCGCGCTGTGGGAGATCCGGGAGGCGGGCCCCGAGCAGCTGACCCAGGAGAACCTCAGCGGCCTCGTAGCTGCGGTGGTAGGCGAGCAGGTCGACGGCCGCGACGTAGGCGGCCACGTTCGGATCCGTCGCGCGGCCCGAAGCCGCCTGGAGCTCCCGCGCTCCAGAGACGAGCTCCTTCGCGAGCGCGTGGACGACCTCCACCCCGGCTGCCGACACGGCGATCCGGTGGGACCCGAGGCGGCGCTCGGGACGATCAGCGTCGGCCCTGACCAGCGGCGGACGACCGCGCTGAGCTTCGTGGCGCTCCCTGGCGTACACAGCGGCACAGGCGAGGTGCCAGTCGAGACTCCGACCGGGCTCACCTGTGAGCGCGTCAGTCGCGCCGATGCCAGCAACCAGCTGGATGCTGGGGTCCGAGAACAGCTCTCGTGCGATCAGGAGTGCGTCACGACGGGCTCGGCCGTCTGTCGCCCGGGCGATGCGGAGGCGCGCCCAGGCCTCGCGAACGGGCAGACCGAGACTGCGGTAACCGTCTGCAGCGTGGGTGTACGCCTCGATGGCATCCGCCGCGTTGCCGGTAGCGCGGGCGATGTCCCCCATACGCAGGCGCGCTCTGAGCGCGAGCTCCGGGTCGCGGGCCTCCCCAGCTCGAGCGGCGGCGGCCGCATAGGCGCGGGCCGCTTCTTCCAGGTCCCCGCCCAGCCGGGCCACGTCGCCCAGACCGATGCAGACCGCTCCCTGAAGGGAGGGATCACCGCTGAGCACCGCCAGCTCGTCGGCGGCGTGGAAGGCCACCGCGGCCGCTTCCAGTCTCTGGTGCAGGATGTGGCGCTCGCCGACGAGGAGCTGGACCCGGGCGCGGTCACCGGAGCTGGTCACCCCTGCAGCGTCTCGGAGGACGTCCTCCGCCCAGGGCTCCTGGCGAGCGACCACGATCGCCGCCAGCTCCAGACTGGCGCGGGCGTGGAGCTCCGGACGACGAAGGAGCGGCCGGAGGTGGACCTCGGCCTCGTCGTGCATGCCCAGCTCCCGCTCGAGTCGGACCAGCTGAAGGACGAGCTCGGGCAGCAGACGCCTCGTGGCGAAGGCCCGGCCCCGCTCCAGCGCCTGGATGAGGATGTTCCGAGCCTCGCGCCGCGCACCCCGCGCGAGGGCGGCTCGGGCCTGGGCGCGCACCGCGGCCTCGTAGACCGCGAGCCCGCCCTCGGAGCGAACGTCCGTGACACGCTCACCGACGAAGCTCTCCAGCTCCGCCTGCCAGGCGGGATCGACCTTGTCGAAGAGCCCCTCCAGGGTGCGGAGGGCTTCTGCGTCGAGCGCGGCCGCGCCGGGGAATGGGAGCGGCAACCGCGTCCCGCGGAGCGCCTTGAGCAGCGCGAAGCGCCCCTGGCCCCTGTCACGCTCCGCGAGGTGCATCTCACCCAGGCGCTGCCAGGCTCGGATGAGGCCAGGATCGAAGGTGCTGGCTCGCCGGAAGCGCTCGCTGGCGATGGCCGCGTCGCCCCCTTCGAGCGCCAACTCTCCCAGCGCCAGCAAGAGGTGCCCCCCGTCCGGATCACACTCTCGACGGACCTGAAGCTCCGGCTCGCCCGGGGCGATGTCCTCGTCGATGATTCGGATCGTGGCCTTGAGCCACCGATCGTAGCGATCGTGGTGGGCAACGAGCCGCCCGTCGACGACCTCGCCGAAGACGAAGGTGCCCTGCCCATCAGGGGCATAGGCCCACTGACGGCGGCCTGGCAGATCCGCGAAGGCGACCAGGTTGGGGAGCTCCTCGCCGGGGGGCGCGAGCTCGGAGGTGCCGCGAAGGCGCAGCGCCCCCCGGAACAGGGAGGCACCGTTCCAGCGCCGGAGGAAGCCGGAGAGCGTCAGGGGCAAGCGATGGCCCAGGTGGCGTTCGGCCGCTCGCACGGCGTCCTCTGAGGCCCCGGGGCTCAACGCGTGGACATCTCGGCGGTAGCGGTCCACCAGACGGATGAGGGCGTGGAAGGGATCGACGGCGGGGTCGATTTCGGGCACCGGAACAGCACTGGACACGTCAAGAGACATGCTTTGAGCATACCGCAGCGGGGCGCTCAGATCCCGGGAAAACAACAGCGTTTTTTCCGATCAGGTCGCCGGGCGCACAACCAGGTTCACGAGTCGACCCGGCACGACGATCTCCTTGACGATGGTCATGCCATCGAGGTGCCTGGCGACGTTCTCGACGGCCTTTGCTGCCGCCAGGATGGCCCCTCTGTCGGCGTCCTTCGCCACCTCGATCTGACCGCGCCGCTTGCCCTGGACCTGCACGGTGATGGTCACCGTGTCATCGACGAGCGCGGCGGGATCGAAGCGAGGCCAGGGCTCGTAGGCCAGCGACGTGGAGTGGCCCAGGCGCTGCCAGAGCTCCTCGGCCAGGTGCGGCGCGTAGGGCGCCAGGATCTGGACGAAGCTCTCCATGGTGGACCGCGGCAGCTGCTTGCGGGCGGTCGCCACCTTGACGAACTCCATCATGCGGCTGATCGGCGTGTTGAAGCGCAAGGTCTCGACGCCGTCGGTGACCGACTTGATCGCGACGTGCATCGAGCGATTGAGCTCCCGGTCTGCGGCGTGATCACCGATCGCCGGGTTGAGCTCGCCCTCGCCGGTCACGAACAGGCGCCAGGTCCGAGCGAGGAAGCGGTAGACACCCTCGACGCCGGAGGCCTGCCAGGGCTTCACCTGCTCGAGCGGCCCCATGAACATCTCGTAGAGCCGCAGCGCGTCCGCGCCATACCGGTCCACGACGTCGTTTGGGTTCGTGACGTTGAACCTCGACTTCGACATCTTCTCGATCTGCGTGTCGACCGGGGTGCCGTCCTTGGCGAACCAGGCGCCGTCTCGCTCTTCGCAGTCGTGGGGGTAGTAGTACTTCCCCGCGGCGTCCCGGTAGCTGAAGGCCAGGATCATCCCCTGGTTGAAGAGCTTGGCGAAGGGCTCCTTGGTGTGGACCAGGCCACAGTCGTAGAGCACCTTGTGCCAGAACCGGGCGTACAGCAGGTGCAGCACCGCGTGCTCGACGCCGCCGATGTAGAGGTCGACAGGGCCCCAGTAGTCCTCTGCCTCTGGGCTGAAGGCCGCCTGGTCGTTTCGGGCGTCCATGTAGCGCAGGTAGTACCAGCAGCTGCCAGCCCACTGCGGCATCGTGTTCGTCTCGCGGCGAAGGCCCTCCGGAGTGATCAGCCAGTCCTCGGCGCGAGCCAGCGGCGGCTGGCCGTCAGCGGTCGGCTTGTAGGCGTCGACGTGCGGCAGCGTCACAGGCAGCTGCTCGGCGGCGACCGGCTCGTAGGTGCCGTCGTCCCGGTGCACGATGGGGAAGGGCTCGCCCCAGTAGCGCTGGCGTGAGAACAGCCAGTCCCGCAGCTTGTACTGGACCTTTCCGACACCCAGGCCGTTGTCCTCGAGCCACGCGATGATGGCGTCCTTGAACTCGCCGGTGCTCATGCCGTCGAAGTCCCCGGAGTTCACCGCCGTGCCCTCGCCAGGCCAGGCGGCCTCCTGGATGTCGTGACCGTCGGGGGTGGTGTAGACCGGAACGATGTCGAGGCCGAACTTCCTGGCGAAGGCGTGGTCGCGCTCGTCGTGGGCAGGCACGGCCATGATGGCGCCCGTGCCGTAGGTGATCAGCACGTAGTCAGCGACCCAGATGGGCACCTTCGCGCCGTTGACCGGGTTGAGGGCAAAGGCCCCCGTGAAGATGCCGGTCTTCTCCTTCTCTGCGGCAACCTGGCGCTCGCGGTCCGAGCGGTTCCTGGCCACGCGCACATAGGCGTCGACGGCATCCTTGCGGTCCGCAGAGGTCACGCGCTCGACCAGCGGATGCTCCGGCGCGAGCACGCAGTAGGTCGCACCGAACAGGGTGTCGGGGCGGGTCGTGAAGACCGTGAAGTCGTCTCCGGTGCCGTCGATCCGGAACTGGACGTCTGCGCCTTCGCTGCGGCCGATCCACTGCCGCTGCATCTCCTTGACGTGCTCGGGCCAGTCCACCTCGTCGAGGTCGTCGAGGAGCCTCTGGGCGTAGGCGGTGATCTTGAGCATCCACTGCTTCATGTTGCGGCGCTCGACCGGATCCCCCGTCTCGACGTACTTGCCGTCCTGGACCTCCTCGTTGGACAGCACGGTGCCCTGGGCCGGACACCAGTTCACCGGCACCTCGGCCAGGTACGCAAGGTCCTGTTCGTAGAGCTTCAGGAAGATCCACTGGGTCCAGCGGTAGTAGTCAGGCTCGGAGGTGTTGATCTCGCGGCCCCAGTCGTAGCTGAAGCCCAGCCGCTGGAGCTGCTGCTTGAAGTTGGCGACGTTCTCTCGCGTGATCTCGGCGGGATGCCTGCCCGTCCTCACGGCGTGGCGCTCCGCCGGCAGTCCGAAGGCGTCCCAGCCCATCGGATGCAGCACGTTGAAGCCGTTCTTGCGCTTGTAGCGGGCGACGATGTCCAGCGCAGTGTACGACTCGGGATGGCCGACGTGGAGGCCCGCGCCGCTCGGGTAGGGGAACATGCCGAGCGCGTAGAACTTGGGCACGGACGGGTCGACGTCCGGGGTCCGGAAGGTATCGTGGTCCTCCCAATACTCCTGCCACTTCGGCTCGATGACGGCGGGGTCGTAGCGCACGCTGGCTCCCTCTCGACGGGCCCCATGGATAACCACTCTCATGCCCCTGGGAACCCTGTTGGCAGCGCTCGCGTGCACAGCGTCATCGACGGGTGGTTGCGGCATCGAGACGACCATCGAGGACTGGGTCCCCGATTGCGCTGCCGTTCTGGTGTTCTTCGAGGAGGAGACCCGCTTCGAGCTCGACGACATCCTCGAGGGCTACCTGCCCGCAGACGCCGAAGACGGGGTCTACGGAGGCCAGTCAGGCAACTCGGCCACGCTCTTGTTCGACGGCGAGCTCGCCACCGCGCGCGTGTCGACCCTGACGCTCGGGGATGACGGAGAGACCGTGCGCGTACGAGCGGACTTCCCGACCGGGACCGTGGACGGCGTGGTGTTCCCGCTGGTGGACCGGGATCCCTGATGGGCGCCGAGCTCGAGTGCCCTCAGCGCCGCGCCGCGACCACCTCCGGCTCGGGACGGAACGAGTCCGCGATGCGGCGCAGGTCCCCGTCGACCTCTTCGAGCTCCGCGTCGGTCCATGGGAGCACTGCTGTCGTGGCGACCCAGAGGCCTACCAGCGCAGAGCTGGCCGCAATGGTGAAGAGCAGGTCCATCGTCAGCATGTCGAACATCTCCGCGTGCTCCTTGATCCCGATGAGGGTCTGAACAGTTGTTCAGGTTATACTGAACGTGAGTTCAGATGTCCAGTTCTCTGTCCACCGATAAGGTGGCATCTCGATCGACCAAAAACTGTCCGGCCCAAGACGATGTACCTCAACAAGGCCCAGAAACTCGTTCGGATGGTGGAGCTCATGACGCGACGTGGTGGCGTGCGCGCGTCGGAGCTCAAGAACCGCTTCGACATCGATGGCCGAACGCTCCGGCGCTACCTCGCCGATCTCAAGGGGATGAACCTCCCGATCAACGATGACGGGGCTGGTGACGAGCGGACGATCTCCCTCGACGCGGAGTACCGCCGCAGCGGTGTCCAGCTCACCCTGCCAGAGGTCCTGTCCCTCCACTTCGGGCGCAAGCTCTTCACCTTCCTCGACGGCACCCAGTTCGCCCAGGATCTGGAGGACGCCATCGAGCGTCTCGAACCCGCGATCCCTCGCGCCCACGCCGAGCTTGTCCAGGACCTCGATCGCAAGTTCATGGCCGTCCCGGAGCACGCCAAGGACTACGCCGAGCAGGGCGAGCTCATCGACGAGATCATCTCGGCGCTCATCTACGACAACGCCGGAAGGGCCGAGTACACCAAGCCGACCGGCGCCTCGAAGGAGTACCACCTCGAGCCGCTCACGCTGGCGACCTATCGGCAAGGGCTCTACCTCTTCGCCCGAGACCGCCGGGACGGAAAGGTGAAGTCCTTCGCCGTCGAGCGCTTCGTCAGCTTCTCGCGCCTGCGCATGGAGAAGTTCCGCCCGCCGATGAACTACAAGCCCGAAGAGCAGCTGCGAGGCGCCTTCGGGATCATCAGCGCCGAACCGCAGGCGGTCGTCACGGTCTTCGACGTGGAGGTCGCCCACTACGTCCGAGAGCGCCACTGGCACCCGACCCAGGAGATCGTCGAGCTCGCCGACGGGCGCTTGCGCGTGAGCTTCGACGTCGGCGTCACCCACGAGCTCGTCACCTGGGTCCTCGGCTTCGGCGGACAGGTCGTGGTCGAGTCGCCCCCGAACCTCGTCCGACGCGTGCGCGAAGCCCACGAGCAGGCGCTGGCCCGCCTGGCGTGATCCCGAACCTGGCGAACGCCTGGCCGATCACCTCTGACGCCGCGGACCCCTGGGCCGCCGAGGAGTGGCTCGACGAGCTCGGCAGCCACGCCAACCACCTCCTGCTCGGAGGCACGCTGAGCGCAGCAGAGCACGACGACCTCGACGCCCGCTTCCTCGATCTGTGGCGTGAGGTCATCCGGGGAAACGCCTCCAGGGACCAGCTCGATCCCCTCGTCGAGGTGCTGCACATCCCGACGCTTCGGACCCACGATCGGCGACCACCACAGCGCGCCCCGTTCCCCGTGACAGACGTGCTCCTGGCCGACATCGTCGAGGACACCCTCCCAGACATCGGCCTCGTCGCACCGGATCGCATGCTCGGACCCTGGGCCGACGAGCCCATCGACCGGGATCTGGCGAGGAGTGCGGCGATCCACTTCTGCTGGATCTCGCTCTTGGACTTCGAGGGCACACCCTGCGACAGGTGGGCGAAGAACGCCCCCAAGCCGGACATCCCGACCCGCAAGGCGGTGCGCGCCGTGGCAAAGGCCCCACCGATGCTGTGGACACCGGACTGGAAGCCGCTGTTGCCGCTGCTCCCCCACTTCGTTCCGGACGGACCGGTCGACGGAGAGATCGTGCCGCTCGGAGACCGCACCGAGGCAATCCTCGCGCGGGTGACACCCACTCGGGAGGGCTGGCGCTGCAACGGCGCCATAGGACTCCCGGCGATCCCCCCACTGAGCCGGCTCCTCCGCCGGCTCGATCTGGAGCTCACCCGCTGCCGTCGCCACGAGCGCCGAATGACCTGGGAGGTCTTCCTGCGCCTCCGGCCCGAGGTACTGTATCGGACGAGCATGACGTGGTGCTGGATGGAGGTCGCGTGACGTTGGCGCTGCTCTTCGCCTGCGCGAAGGGCTCCCTGGAGATCACACCGAACCCGCTGTCCTGGGGCGAGGTCGACTTTCACGCGGGCGAAAACTGCGAGGACGACGAGGGCGGCTGCAGCCCCCTGGATGTCGTGCTGCGCAATGCGGGCGACGCAGATCTGGAGCTCACCTCGGCCCAGGGCTACGACAGCACCTACCTCTGCATCGACGGCTACGCGGCGGATGCGCCGATGGAGCTCGGCGACCTGCCCCCAGGAGCCAGCTCGATCCTCACGATCTCCGTCTGCGGGTACCAGCCTGGTGAGCTCACGTCAGAGGTCTCGGGGAGCATCGTCTTCGAGCTCGAGACGGGCGATGAGTCCCTCGACTGGAGCTTCACCCCGATTCGCAACATCGACGGGGACGACACGGGAACCTGATGGCCGTTCTCCTGCTCGTCGAGGACCACGACCTCAACCGCGACATGCTCTCCCGCCGCCTGACTCGCCGAGGCTACGAGGTGCTGATCGCCGTCGATGGCCAGCAGGGGCTGGAGATGGTCCACGCCCACCACCCCGACCTCGTGCTCATGGACATGCACCTCCCGCGCCTCGATGGCTGGGAGGCCACACGGCGGATCCGATCCGATCCGCGAGTCGCTCACATCCCCGTGCTGGCGCTGACTGCTGACGCGATGTCCGGTGACCGCGAGAAGGCCCTGGCAGCTGGCTGTGACGACTACGACACCAAGCCGATCATGTTGGAGCGCCTGCTGGAGAAGATCGAGCGCCTGCTCAGCGGATCTCACCGCCCTCCGGCGCGTTAGTCCCGCCTCTTCCGCCGTCCCGGGAGTCCGGAATGAACGCGCTGTTTGCGCTCCTGCTGTGCCTGATGTCCCCTGCGATCGCGGAGGAACCGACCGACCCCTACGCCCACATCGAGGACTACCGCGTCCTGGAGCGCATGGCCTCGGACGAAACAGACGAGACAGAGAAGCGAGCGCTCATCGAGGCGGCGCTCGACCGCATGGAGCTCAAGAAGTACCTCGGCTACCGCGCCGGGCTGCGGGAGGCCCTGGTGCTCGAGCGCCTGGGCCAGGACGAGGCTGCCGCGGCCGAGTACCGCGCCTCCTTCGACGACGACGTGCTCCGCACGGTGCAGGTGCTGCGAATCGTCTCCATCCACCCCGATCGGAACGCCCTCGTCGACGAGGCCTATGCCTACGTCGAGGCCCTCGTCGCCAAGGCCACCGCTGGAGAGGACGCGGCGATCTACACGACCTCGAAGGGCAAGAAGCGCATGCTGACGCCGATGACCCAGGACGAGGTCTTCGAGCAGATCCGTGCGGGGAAGTCGGTCAAGTACTGCTACGTCGAGGCCCTGGACTTCAACGCCCTGGAGGACGAGGTCCTCGCGACCCAGGACGTGGTGCTCAACCGCTGCGTCATCGGCTCGATCACGGCCCAGACCAAGCACTTCAAGAAGCTGGCGATCAAGGCCTTCGTCCTCGGCGACGTCAAGCTCGGCAAGCAGTGGACCGGAGCGAAGAACAAGTCCTCTGTCATCCGACCCTCCACCTTCGAGATCATCAGCTTCCGCGACAGCGCGATCCGCGGCGAGGCGAACTTCGCTGCCATCGAGACCGGAGAGAAGACCGCAGGCTGGCAGATGGTCGTCTTCGACGGACCGGTGGACTTCAAGGGAGCGGAGATCCTGGGTCCCTTCGACCTGCGCTTCGCTGCCTTCCGCGGGGGAGCCAACTTCAAGGACGCCCGCTTCTCAGAGGCCGTCTACTTCGGCGGCACCCGCTACGCAGGAGACGTGATCTTCACCGGCGTGACCAGCGCCCGCTTCGTCTACTTCAACAGCGCGACCTTCGAGGGCAGCGCGGCCTTCAACAGCTGCGAGCTGCTCAAGGGGGCCACCTTCGAAGACAGCCGCTTCGTGGGCCCGGTCAGCCTGGAGACCAGCACCTTCGAGGGCCGCCTGAACATGAGCCGCGTGGTCTTCGAGGACACGCTGTCCGTCAAAGAGGTCCACAGCGAAGGCCTCGACATGGTCGGCACGGTCTTCAAGGAAAACGCCAGCTTCGTCGACGCTCGCTTCGACGGCAAGGTGCGCTTCTCCCTCGACGACGTCACCCGCGCGATGCACCTCGAGGACACCAAGCCGCTGTTGGCGCTCTACCGCGACTACCAGGGCGACGAGGACGCCGACGAGCCGCTCACGACGACCTCCAGCTACGGCGTGGAGACCGTCAACGACCTCATCGCGCGGGTCGAGAAGGGCATCAGCTTCGCGAACACCACCTTCACCGGGTACGCCGTCTTCGAGCGCGTGGTCTTCGGGACGGAGGGCGAAGAACACCTCGCGCAGTTCTACAACACCCAGTTCCTGGGCGAGTCCCACTTCGAGCGCACGACCTGGTACTCGGCCGCCGACTTCACCACCATCTTCGGGAACGAGATCGCCTTCAACGAGGCCGAGTTCCACGACACCCTCATCCTCGACGATGCGAACGTGCCAGGCCGCATCACCCTCACGGACTCGACCTTCGTCGGGGACGCGGACTGGAGCTGGTACGCCGCAGAGGTGCGCGCTCTACAGGTCTACCCGGCCCAGGTCGACGGCCCCGACGGCCACCGCCTCTTCTACGAGAAGTGCGCCACCGACAAGGAGGGCTGGACAGAGGACATCCGCATCAGCCGGCTGACCCGCGGCCGGGACATGACCGAAGAGGAGATCCGCGCGGCCTGCTACGACGCCCTCATCGACGAGTTCGTCGGGCTGAAGGACAGCTTCGGGGCTCGCGCCATGATCAACGCAGAGGACGACGCCTACTGGTGGACCCGCCACCACGAGACGATGGCGCGCATGCGCTTCGGCGGGGCCACGGACAAGGTGGTCTCCATCCTGAACATCGGGCTCTTCGAGTGGTGCTTCGGCTGGGGCGTCCAGCTGGGCAACCTCTTCTTCTGCACGGTGTTCGTGACGGCGGTCTTCGCCCTGATCTACCGCCGCTGGTGCCCCGACACGATGCTGATGTACCACGGCACAGAGCTACCGATCCGAGAGGTCAGCTTCGTCGGGCTCTTCTTCGTGAGCTTCCAGTCGCTGCTCGCGATCAACACCGGCTGGGACTTCGGCGAGGACGACCACCGCTTCCGCTACCTGAACTCGGTCGAGACCCTGATCGGCTTCATCATCCTGACCTTCTTCGTCGGCGCCTATACGCGCATGATCCTGTCCTGAACGAAAACAGCCGAGGTGAGGGCCTCGGCTGCTTCGATCATTGGACAACGGCCGTGCTGAGTAGCACGGCTACTCGTCGTCCATCTCCGCTTCCATGTTGCCGGAGCTGTCGCGCTTGGCCTTTCCGCCCTTCTTGGCGGGCTCTTCTTCGGCCTCGGCGGCCTTGGCGGCCTCTTCGCACTTGGTCTTCTCGTCGCCCTCGAGCGTCGAGCAGTCGGTCTCGGCCGGAGCTTCGGCCGGAGCTTCGGCCGGAGCTTCGGCCTCGGTCTCGGCCGCGGCCGCCTCCTCTGCCGGGGCCTCGTCGGCGGGCGGGTCTCCGGCCCAGGCGATGCCGGTGGCTGCGAGGGCCAGGGTGATGAAAGCTGCGCGCATGGTTTCCTTCCTTTGCAGGGATTCAGCGGCCATTTCGACCATCTGGACGGGAAGTGATCCGGACGAGCCGGAAACGGCGGGAGCGTGTCACATGCATCACCGGCCTGTCAACTCCGACCTCCGTGGGCGACCGACGGTTCGGGAACAACTGTCATTCCGCGGGTGTCCAGCACCTCGACGTGACCAGCAATCCAACTTATCGGCGACGCCGACCGAGGGTCCGGTACATGAAGCTCCTGCGAATCGTCCCCGCCATGCTCCTCTGCGCCGCCGCAGCATGGAGCACCAGCGCCCACGCCAAATGCGAGGGCCAGGTGGCTCGCGCCAAGAAGGCGAAAGGTCCTGCGACCGCCGCGGCCTTCGAGAAGCTCGCCGCCTGCGACACCACCGAAGCGAAGCGGAACTTCACCGCCGTCATGCAGAACGCTGGTGACAGCGACTCGCTGATCGCCTTGTCGATGGTGGCCATCGACCACGAGATCTGGAACCCCGTGTGGGAGATGATGGGCAAGATCCCGGACTACGACGCCCGCGATGTCGTCGCCGAGGGCATCGGCCAGCACTGCGCCGACAACGAGCAGGTCGTGAAGTTCCTCCAGGGTGCGTACTTCGGCCTCCGGGACATCGACTTCCAGCAGTGGGACGACGCGCTGGTCACCTGCCAGGCGGAGAGCTTCGACGCCTGGCTCGTCCAGACGGTTGAGAACCCCCCGGCGAAGCAGTACGACGAGAAGTGGGCCAAGGTGGCCGAGATCTATGTCGCCCGCCTCGGCGCAGACGCGCTGCCGAGCCTCGCGGTCGGTGCCCAGAATGCAGCCGAGAACGACGGGCCCTTCGAGGCCGTGCTCGCCCTGATGGACTCGGCGGTCGCGCCCTCGCTGGGCGAGGAGATGGCCCCGGAGCACCAGCAGGCGCTCGAGGACGCCCTGGTCACGATGGCAAAGGGCCTCCCCGCCAACCAGGCCCGCTCGATCGCCGATCGCCTCGCGAACGCAGGCTCAGAGGGCGCCGCCGCATCGCTCCTGCCCGCCATCTACCCCGACAGGGTCGGCTCGGACGGCAGCTTCACCTACGGCGCCGTCAGCATCGAGCTGGCCGACTGCAAGGGTGTGCAGAGCGCCAGCCTCCACGCCACAGAGATCAGCGAGCCGGGCAATCGCTACATCCTTCAGGACGACATCCTGGAGCCGATGCGGGCCTTCAAGCCCAAGCTCTCCAAGTGCACGACCGAGGGTGATTGGTTGGTGCTCGCCACCGCCGAACCCATGGGGGGCAAGGGCGACCTCGACGACTTCACCGCCGGCATCGAAGCCCAGTACATAGAGAAGGGCTACGAGGTGAAGATCAAGGAAGAGAAGACAGTCGTCCTGGATTGAAGCCGCAGACAAGACATGCCCGTCTACTCCGTCCTCTTCGTCTGTCTCGGCAACATCTGCCGATCCCCGCTGGCCGACGCGGTCCTCCGCCACAAGGTGGCGGCTGCAGGTCTCTCGGACCGCATCGCGGTGGACTCCTGCGGCACGTCCAGCTACCACGAGGGCGAGCCTCCGAACCCCATGAGCGCGCGCGTCGCCCGGCGTCATGGCATCGACATGAGCACGCTGAGGAGCCGCCAGCTCAGACGCGCGGACCTTCACGAGACCGACCTCCTCGTCGCCATGGACGCCAGCAACAAGCGGGGCATCGAGCGCCTCGGGACCGGACGGGTCGTGATGATGAGGGACTACGACCCCTCCGGCTCGGGGGACGTGCCCGACCCCTGGGGCGGCGGAGCGCGGGGCTTCGACCTCGTCTACGAGATCATCGACCGCAGCTGCGAGGTCCTACTCCGCGAGATCCGGGACGAACTCGGCGTCTGAGAGCGCTCCGTAGCACCTGGCACAGCGCTTGCTACGTAAAACAGCGAATCCTCCCGCTGTCCTCCCGTCCGCTGCCGCACTTGGAGAGAATCATGGCCCGCACGCTCACCATCAAGAACACCGAAGAGCCAGCAACCTCGCGCCTCTTCAACGTCTTCCTGCTCGTGGCGCTGGGCTGGCTGGTGCTGGGAATGGTCTTCGCCGGAGTCAGCGCCGGCGACGCCGGCGCGACGGAAGCGACCCCGGTTATCGACATCGAGTAGATGCGTATCTACTGATCCGGTATTCCGAAGAGCCAGCCTCCCTCAGCGCGGGTCGGTTCGCCGAGCCGAACCGTGAGCGCATCGACGACAGCCTCGGCCTCGTAGCAGTGGGCCTCCACGACGAGCACCTGGTCCAGACCGTCGAGGTCCAGGACATCCGGGAGAGCGCCATCGAAGCAAGCGGCGTCCAGCGCCCGGATCGAAGGGCGCTGCAGGAGCGCGTCGGGGCCTTCGTGGTTCTCGGCGACCGGCTGGCCGTGGGAGAGCTGGTAGAGGTTCGATCTGCGAGGGATCTCCTCACCGAAGTCGACCCGTCGGTTGTCGAAGGGGAGTTCGAGCAGCACTCCGTCGACGTGCTCGTAGATGGCGGGAGGACTCGGGTCGGTGAGCTGCCGTGGAAAAGCCGTCTGTGAGAACAGGAGGCTGTCCGCGACCAGCAGCAGGGGGGCCAACCACCACCGTGGCAGACGCTCGGCGCCGAAGCCCGCTGCCACCGCTAGGAAGATCGCCGCTGGCCCGGCGGCCCGGTGCCAGTGGGAGAGACCGTCGATCGGGATGAACTTCGCGGGCATCGGCGCGAGCACCTCGCCGGCGACGCTCAGGTGGTGACCGAGCGCGAGGATCCACAGCGGCAGGGCAAAGAGCAGCAGGCCCCGGCGGCGCCCCAAGAGCGCGAGGCCCAGCGCGACGAGACCCAGGTAGACCGCCTTGGAGGGCTCGACACGCTCCAGCGCCGGTAGCACCAGGTTCGCGAGATCCGTGCCGAAGACCGGCAGCTCGCGCCAGTGCGGACGGAACTCGGGGGGATGGGGCGATGCGTGGATGAAGCGCTCGGCCCACAGGGAGCTGTCGTGCGTCAGCGCGCGGGGGAGGACCAGCGCCAGGGCGATCGCCCCCTGAGCCAGGACACCGAGGGGCCGCCGAGAGCGCCACAGCACCCACGCGGCGAGCGGGCCCTCGACGACGAGGCCGAACAAAGCGTGGTACCAGCCCGAGAGCGCGAAGGCGGCCAGGCACAGGCCGGAGGCGAGCCACCAGCGATGTCGTCCGGTGTCTCCCCAGCGGACCAGCGCGGCGGCGTGCAGCCCCAACCAGCCGATGGGCAGCGCCTCGCTCAGACCCATGTCGACGAGGCCGAGCAGGACCGGAGCGGACATCGCCGCGACGCCGGCGGCGCAGGCGCCCGCCTCCGTGGCCTTCAAGGCCCTAGCGAGCGCCCAGGCCCCGGCGAAGGCCAACACGAGGTTGAAGTAGACGACCCCTTGCAGACCGAAGACGGCGACCGGCAGGTTCACCGGGTCCATCAGCGGGATGGCGATGCCTTCCGGCCAGTTGACGACGGGGCCGTCCTGGAAGGCGCGCCAGAACATCCAGGCGTGGTTGGTCCCCTCCCCCAACGGGTGGCTGGGCAGGTGGCTCGGGCGCAACGGCCAGGGCCACAGCAACAAGAGCGGGAGCCCGAGCGCCACGCTGGCTGTCCAGGCTCGCTTCATGCCCAACGATGGCACGATGGCGACTGTGAAGTCCGCTGCCCAGCTCGAACGCATCCTCGTGGTCGACGATGACCCGGAGGGGGCGCGCCAGGCCCGCACCGCGCTGCTCGACGAAGAGCGCGAGGTCCGCATCGCGCACTCGGCGCGAGAAGCCCTGACCCTGGTCCATGACGAGGACTTCGACCTCATCGTGCTCACCCTGGAGGTCCGTGACCTCGAGGGCCCGCGCATCCTCGATGTCTTCAGCGAGCGCGCCGCCGGGGTCCCGTTGGTCGCCCTGACCCGCTCACCCAGCATCCCGGGCGCCGTGGACGCCGTGCGCCGCGGCGCGACGGACTACCTCGCCAAGCCGGTTCACCGGCGAGGGTTGATCGAGGCGGCGCGCACAGCCTTGGACACGGCAAAGACCTCGCGGGAGCTCCAGGCAGCCCGAGAGCGGGTGCAGGATCGCTACGGCTTCAGCCACCTGCTGACCCGCAGCCCGAAGATGCTGCAGGTCTTCGACCAGGTGCGGGCCGTGGCCGGAACCGACGCGACCGTGTTGATCCGAGGCGAGACCGGAACGGGAAAGGAGCTCATCAGTCGAGCCATCCACGAGCGCAGCAGGCGGCGGGAGAGACCCTTCATCAGCGTCAACTGTGGGGCCTTCACGGAGACCCTGCTCGAGAGCGAGCTCTTCGGCCACGAGAAGGGCTCATTCACCGGTGCCTCCGCCCGTCGCAGCGGTGTCTTCGAGATGGCGGACGGCGGCACGCTCTTCCTCGACGAGCTCGGAGAGACCTCGCTGTCGGTGCAGGTGAACCTCCTGCGGGTGCTCGACGAGATGTCCTTCCGTCGAGTCGGCGGCCACGACCTCGTGCGGGTCGATGTGCGCGTGCTCGCCGCGACGAACCTGGATCTCGAACACGCCGTCAGGCGCGGCGACTTCCGCGAAGACCTCTTCTACCGACTGGATGTGTTCCCCATCATCCTCCCGCCCCTGCGCGATCGCAGAGAGGACATCCCGCTGCTCATCCGCCACTTCCTCGACGACGCCTCCCAGGAGTACGGTCTCCAGCCGCCCCAGATCGGCCCGGAGGCCATGGGAGCCGTCCTGGAGTACCAGTGGCCAGGAAACGTCCGGCAGCTCCGCGCCCTCTGCGAGCGCTGGCTCATCGCCCGGTCGGGTCAGCGCCTCGAGAAGGAGCACCTGCCATCCGAGATGCTCGGCAAGACCGCGGTGGGGCAGGCGGACCCGGAGCTGCGCATCGATGACCGCCTGCCGCTGACAGAGAACGTGAAGCGAGCCAGCGATCGCGTCGAGCGCGCCTATTTCCATGCGCTGTTGACCCGCCACGAAGGGCATCTCGGCAAGACCGCCGAGTCCGCGGGGATCACCAGGCGCACGCTCTATACGAAGATGAAGGCCCTGGACCTCGATCACGCGGACTACCGAAGCGGGCCGACGCCGGGACGGCCCAGGCGCTAACGCTAGCGGAGCTCGAAGCTGCAGCGCACCCGCTCCGCGCTCCCGACGCCGACGAGCCAGTCACCCTGCTCCTGCCAGCAGAGCTGCTTGTCCAGGCCGACCTTCAGCCTCTCCCAGCCTGGGCCTCGCTGCACTCGGAGTCCGGCGCAGCCCTGCTCCAGGATCTGCACCCGGCCACCCTCTGCGAGGACCTTGCGAGCACCCCAGGCGAGGGTCGCCCGGCGGTCGTCGACGCGGGCTGAGCTCAGCTCACCCTCGGCTGGTCCGAGGGCCCCGATCAGGGCTTCTCCGTCGAGGTGCCAGGACAGCGAGCCGTGCTCTACCAGCAGTCGGGAGGTCACTCCCTTCAGCCGAGCGTGTCCCACGGCCCGGTTCGTCGCCCGGTAGGCCCGCAGGGACCACTCACGGCCGATGTCGAGGTCGTCCTCGACTCCCAGGGCGTCGGCGAGCTCTTCTGCCGACTCGCCGAGCAGCGCCGGATGACGGGCAGTGTCCAGAGGTGGCCCACCCGCCGAGACGACGCGCAGGTAGGACGCACCACGGTAGAGAGCGCCCTCGGCCTCTGGGGGCAGGGTGGCGAAGGAGCGGGCGACGAGCCCCAAGCAGACGGCACGCTGGAGGGCGTCCGGAGCTCCGCTGCCATCAACGGCGACCACCTCTGGCATGGCCCTCGCGAGCCTGGAGAGCCCCTCGCCGACCCACAGCTCGGAGAGGTCTGGAAACAGCGAGCCGGCGACGACCAGACCCGAGCCCTGCGCGACGGGATGGGGCGAGTCCTCGCGAAGGGTGAACTCGGCGTGGGCACGGGCCGAGCCGGCCATGCGTCGCCAGAGATCCGGATCGAGCTCCTCGCCCAGGACACCGACCCCGAGGCCCCAGTAGACCAGCCGCACAGCTGCGTCGGAGGCGTGCTCCCAGTCGGCGCCTTCGCCAGGCCGATCGGCCAGTATCCACCTGCCGAGTCGAGAGCAGGCCTCCTCCGCCTCCCCGCGACGGGCGAGGTCCAGGAACCAGCGGTGCAGATCGCGCCTGTCCTCGAAGCCCGGGCGACCGAGCCGAAGCTGGAGAAGCGGACCACGCCTCGCGTCGACCGGTGAGGCGTCGAGAGGGCGCCGGCGGGACAACCGCCGGAGCAGGCGCATCACTCGCCCGGGACAGAGAACTCGAAGTCGATCTCGTCTCCGAGCTCCGCCTCCAGGAAGGCCCTGAGCCGCTTGCGCATGCGGGCCTCGATCTGGCGGATGCGCTCCTTGCTGACGCCGAAGCGCTCGCCCAGCCGGGACAACGGGATCGGGTCCGCGACCGTGAGCCGCTCGTGCCAGATGGCCTCCTCGCGGTCGTCTACAAGGGTCTCGGCGAAGACGCTGAGCTTCTCCGCCACGACCGAACCCAGCTGGTTCCTCGCCGCCTGGTCGGCCGGGGAGGTGCGGATGTGGTCCGGGACGATGTCCTTGAGCTGGCGACCTTCGTCGCCGCCGCCGCTAGGGGCATCGAGGCTCATCGCCGGCGCGCGAAGGTGCTGGTCGACGTTGATGACCTCTTGCTCGGGCACGTCGAGGCGCTCGGCGAGGGCCTTTGTGGAGGGCTTGAGCCCCTCGTCGATCAGGCGCTGCTTCTCCTTCTGGAGCTGGAAGAAGAGCTTTCGCCCGTGGCGGGTGCTGCCGAGCCGCACCATGCGGAAGTTGTCCATCAGGTAGCGAAGGATCATCGCCCGGATCCAGTACTGGGCGTAGCTGGAGAAGCGGATGCCCCGGTAGGGATCGTAGCGCCGCAGCGCCTCGACGAGCCCGACGTTGCCTTCCTGGATGAGGTCCAGGACGTTGCTCCACTGGCGGTGGTACTGGAAGGCCAGCTTGACCACCAGGCGCAGGTTGGCGGTGACGAGCCGCTCGGCCGCGTAGCGATCGCCGTCCTCGACCCACCGGATCGCCAGCTCCTTCTCAACCGCCGGATCGAGCAGCGGCCACCGGCGCACCTCGGCCAGGTAGTAGGCGAGGAGATCGTCCTTGCTCGCCTTGTTGGCCCTCTTCCGCGGAGGAGGAGCCAGCATCTTCAAGTCGCGGGGGACCTCGCGGGTCGGGTTGTCCTCGCCGAGCGGGTCGACGGGGTTCCCCTCTTCGTCGAGGACGTCGCTCTGGTCGCGCTCACCCATGTGGGTTCACTCCAAGGGCCGGAAGGAAATCGCCTCGCGAAGCCGCCGGACTGCGAGAGGACTGCCGGCGACGAAGGGCACTCCGAGGTCGGCGAGAGGGTCCAGCGTCTGTCCCTGCAGGGTGGTGGCCACGCCCTCGACCTCCCCTAACAGGCACAAGCCCGCCAGGACATCCCAGGGCGACCACCCCGCGGCGACGAAGCACGCATGGGCCGCTTGGGCGGCTACGAGGCAGAGGTGGGCAGTATTGCTCCCGAGATTGCGCGCGACGCCCGGATGGTCGAGACGAGCCCAGCGATGAAAGCTGGAGGGCAGGTACACCGGGCTCCGGTGGTGCGGCTCGGCGTCCGGGATCGGGACCAGCCTGCGACCGTCGCGCCAGGCGCCCTCGCCACGGGCCGCGAAGAAGAACTCCCCCGTTCGCGGGAGCCAGGTCGCGCCACACTCGATGGCCCCGCCTCGAACGCGAGCAATGGTCGGGCCCCAGTGGGCCAGGCCCTCCACGAAGGCGTTCGTCCCGTCGATGGGATCGATGTGCCAGGTCGCACCGGACCCCTCGACTCGGGTGCCTTCCTCTCCGACGATGCCGTCGTTCGGGAAGTGCCGCTGGAGACCCTCTCGGATCACGGTCTCTGCCGCGCGGTCCGCGTCGGTGACTATGGTCCGATCGGCCTTTGTCGAAACCTCGGCGCACCCGAAGCGTCGAAGCGCTTCGTCCCCCGCCTTGGTAAGCAGATCCTTCAGCAGCGCGTCGAGTGCCACAGGGATGGCCTAACCACAACTGGATAGACTGCCCCAGATGGCAACGTCGAAACTGCGAATCACCGGCGCCTACGCAGCCTGGGGACCCAGCGTCCGCGAGGCGACCTTCAGCAACCCCCAAGGCAAGACCGGGCGGGTCCTCATCCGCCTGCTCGACGAGGTCCCGGCGGATCCGAAGCACCTCAAGGAGCTGCAGGCCGAAGCCAGCCGCCTGGCGAGCCTGCGCGTGGCAGGCCTCCAGCGTCTGATGCACGTGACCGCGCTCAAGGGAAAGGCCGCGCTGGTCTACCAGCACGACAACGGCGTGTCGATGGCACGTGTCCTCGACACACAGCGGGTGCGTGGGTGTTTCCTGCCCGTGAAGATCTGCATCGCCATCCTGGCCGAGATCGCCACGACCCTGGCTCGCGCCGAGCGCGCCATCCTGCAGCAGCTGCCCGACCACCAGCTCGCCCACCGCGGTCCTACACCAGAGGACGTCCTGGTCGACGCCCGGGGCCGCGTCCGCCTGGCCGGCCTCTCGGCACGCCCGGCCGGAGAGAGCCCGCCCCTGCCGCTGCTCGGCTTCACGCCGCCAGAGGGCCCCGACAGCCCCTGCGCGTTCGCCTACGGCATCGGCGCGCTCGCGATCGAGCTGTTCACCGGCACGCGCCCGCCGCCGGGCTCCTCGGAGCCCCATCGCCACGAACAAGCCGTCCAGGCAGCGATGGTGGCGTTGACAGAGCGCCCCGGAGAGGCCGTTCCGATCGCCGCATCGCAGATCGTGCGGCTCTGTCTTGCACGGGAGTCCCACCACCGGCCCTCTACGCCGGCCCTGTCCAAGCAGCTCACACAGATCCTGAAGAGCACCCGAGGTCCCGGCCTCGGCGCCTGGGCACCTGCGGTGGTCCCAGGCGTTCTGAGCAAGCCCTCCTCCGACGCCGAGACCCCGGTCTTCCAGGGCGGCGAGCCTCCAGTGCGCCCCGCGCTGCCGGATCCGAAGAGCGACGTGATGGCGCTCGAGTCGCTCCCGGTCCCGTCCACGCCCGAAGAGGAAGCCGAGACCGTGGTCGGCCGGGATCCCCAACTCGAGGAGCTCCGTCAGCGAGCGATCGCGGAGCAGGCTGAGCCCACGTTGGAGGCCAGCGGGGACGACGGCTCCGAGAGGACGCTCGAGGCGGCGATGCCCAACAAGGGCAGACCACCAGAGATCGTCCTCGGTGAGCCGATGTCCGACGAGGTGCTGCGAGAGGAAGCTCGGGACGACGAGGACACGAGCACCGGCGAGCCCGCGCTCACCGCACAGAGTGCCCCCCTCTCGGGTCCGGCGGAGCCCGCGGTGCAGCTCGGCCACGCTCCAGAGGACATCGACGACTCCCCGGTCTTCGACGACGACGACGACATCCCCCCTCCGAAGTCCGGCCGAGGCATCCTGGTCTTCCTCGCCGTGGCGATCGCCCTCGTCGTGATCGGCGGCGGTGGCTTGTTCGCCTGGCGGGCAATGGGACCCTCGGGACTCGAGCTCCCCGAGGTGGACCTCAGTGCCCTCGACGGACTCGTCGAGGAGGACATCGAGGAGGACATCGAGGAGGACATCGAGGACGTCGCCGAAGAGGACATCGGCGAGGAAGAGCCTGCCGAGGAGGCCCCGGAGGCCCAGCCGGAACCCGAGCCGGTCGAGGCGGAGCCGGAGGCAGAGCCGAGCGGAGGCCCCAGCGAGGAGCCTGTGGGTGAACCCGACGCTGAGCCAGAGGCGAAGCCAGAGGCGAAGCCAGAGGCGAAGCCAGAGGCGAAGCCAGAGGCGAAGCCAGAGGCGAAGCCAGAGGCGAAGCCCAAAGCCGAGCCAGAGGCCGAGACAACGACGGAACCAGCTGAGACCCGACCTCCCGTGAACCCGCGCCTGGCGCCGACGAAAGGCGAGAGGGACTCCGGGTTGCTCACGGCGCCCGAGCCGGAGCCGGAGCCAGCGGAGGATCCGGACCCCGCTCCGGTGGAGGAGCCGGCGCAAAGCGCCACCTACGAAGTGACCTTCCGAAGCGCGGATCCGAGCATCTCCGCGCTCGTCGTGAAGTGCCATCGTGGGAGCGCGGCGGGAACCAACCCCGTCACGGTGAAGGCGGCGGAGGATGGACCCTGCCGCGTCCAGGGACGCACCGATGGTGGCGGCGTCGTGGCCTTCGTCACCCTCGACGGGCCCAAGACCTTCGACTGCTTCGAGGGTGGCTCGCGGGAGTGCAGGTAGGCGCACTTTCCACGCGAGGCGGGCGTGGTAGTGTCCGCCCTTCCTGCGCTGGGAGCGGATCTTGGCCCTGTCGTCACTTCTGTTGCTGTGGCCGCTCATCGCATGTGATGGCGGCTCCGGTTCCAACCCCAACAAAACCTCGAAGGCAAAGGCAAAGGCAAAGGCAAAGGCCGACACCGAACTGGTCGTCGAAGCCCCCATCGACGAAGTCGTCGAGGACAGCGTTCGTGATCCGACCACCGGACTGACCGGCTTCGATCGCGCTCGCTCCCTGACCGCCGCGCGACGCCACCGCGAAGCCGTGACGGAGCTCGAGGCCATGCTCGCAGAGTCCGCCGAGGACACCCGGATCTGGCGGCTGCTCCGCTTCGCCGCGAACAACAGCGGGGAGTCCGACGCGCTCCTCGACAGGCTCGACGCGAGCACCGCGCTCGGCGGCCAGGACGTACAGCACCAGATGCTGCGCGCCAGCCTGGCGCTCGACGCGGATCGGGCGGACGACGCCCTCGACGCTGCGCAGAAACTGGGTCGTGCCGACGCCGAACTCGGCGCGGTCTTCATGGCGCGGGCCCTCCTCGCCGGAGCTGAGTTCGACACGAGCGCGCTCGACAGGAAGGACCCGAACGACGCCCTCGTACTCGCCGCCGTGGAGAAGAAGGGGAACAGGGCCAAGACACTGCTGAAGACCACCGCTCCCGTGAACTGGCAGGCACAGCTGCTGCGAGCGGAGATCTACGACCGCATCGGCAACACCGACGCCGCGCTGAGCGATCTCACCGCCGTGCTCGGGGCCGAGGATCCAGAGGCAAGCGTGCGCGGCGGGCACCTCGCCGCCCGCCTCACGGGCGACCGCGCGCTCGCCGCCAACCGACTGGCGGAGGCCGCCTCGAAGGCCGAGGAGCTCGGCCTGTCGGAGCGCTCTTGCGCCCTGGCCGCAGAGGCAGTCGACGCCTGGCTGGCCGAAGGTCGCAGCGACGAAGCCGAGAGCTTCGCCCTCGAGCACCAGCAAGCCCGCTACGACGCTGTCGACGACATCGGCGCTGCCCAGGCGTCGATCGCGGTGGCTCGGGCTGGGCTCGCAGAGGGACACGCCGCGCTGGCGCTGGAGCACGCCGTCACCGCACAGGCCACGCTGTCGGACAACGACGACGCCTGGCTCGCCTCGCAAGCCGCCTGGCAGGCCGGACTGGCGGCCTACGCCTTGGGCTTGGACGTAGAACTCCAGAGCGCGATCGAAGCAGCTCCTGAGATGAACAGGGACGCCCTGTCGGGCATGCGCCACGTGCTCACTGGGAACATGGACGAAGCCTACGTCCTTCTCCAGAACAACGAGATCGATGGGGTCGACGGTGTACGCATCCAGCTCGCCGGCGCCCGAGCCGCCCTCGCTGCGGGACAGGACCCGGAGAGCTTCACAGCTCGCGCGGTCGAGCTCTCCCAGGGCGATGGCGTCCCCGTCGCCGTCCAGATCGAGGCCCTGCTGGAGCAGGACCGCTTCGCTCGTGACTTCGGCGCGTCGACGACCGCCCTCGACGCGCTCGATCGTGTCGCCGACCAGCTCGGCGAAGCCGGCGGCCCCCTAGCCGCCGAGGTCCTCCTCCGGCGCGTCTTCGATGGCCAGAAGCTGAGCGCCGAAGCGGACGGCAGCCTGACCCTGCCCTCCGAACTCGACGCCTGGCGGATGGCGCTGGACCCCAACGCCCCGCCACTCGAGGCGACTCCGGATGATCTCGCCGGTATGCACGGCCAGGCGCGCGCCCTGGCCCGTGCGGCCCGCTACGAGGACGCTGCCGCCGCCTACAATGTCGCGTGGAGCGCGACCCCGTCCCATCACCGCGGGCCCTGGTACCCGGCGAGCATCCAGACCGGCAGGGCAGGCTCGGACTTCTGGACCGACAGCGACCTGCTGGTGGAGCAGAACCTGCCCGCCTCCATCGCGCTCTTGACCGCCCAGGACTGGTCGCGTTCGGCGCGCCAGATCGACACCGCGTTCGCGATCGGCGACGACCCCTCCGTCGGCCTGTCGGCGGAAGAGAGGATCGCCTACAACGACGCCCACGTAGCGCTCCGCGGACAGACGCTCAGGTGGCTGGCCGGCCTGACCGCCGAGCCCGTCGAAGCCCGGGCGGCTCTGGCAGAGGCGGACGCCAAAGCACTCGAAACAGCCGGTTTTGCCCGGGCCCTTCCGGCCCCCCTACCCGACTACCAGGCCATCCAGGCAGAGCTCAAGGGAATGGCGATCCTGAGCTATCGCTTCGGGCAGAACAGGGGTGACGCCGTCGTCTTGACTGCCGATGGCGGTCGGGCTGCAGCGATCACCGATGTCGCAGCCATCCAGACCGCGGCCGAGTCGCTGCGCGCGGGCTACGCCGCCGCCAATGGTGGTCCGAGCGCGGAGTCGCTGCAGGAACACGGCAACAACCTGCGCGTCCTGCTCGTCGAGCCCTTCCGCGACGAGTTGACCGGCACCGGGCGCTACGTCGTGCTGCCAGACGGCGCGCTGTGGTCCGTGAGCTTCGCGGTCCTCCCCGAGCAGCACGCCAGCAAGCGCTACCTCGCCGAGATCCGGACGATGGGGTACGCCGCGAGCGTCGGGGACGCCTGGCGGACGGAGCGCACCCAGCCCACGCGCTACGTGCCGACCTACCTGGGTCTGTCGAAGACCGCGCCCGACGATGCGATCGCCGAGGACGGCGTGCGAATCCCGACAGAGGTGGAGAACAGTGGCCGGCACTTCGACCAGGAGCTGCGGGTGGTCCACTCGGGCGACGCTGCCTCCGTGGCCGCCTTCGCCGAGTCGGCCAGGAACGCGCGCTTCATCCACCTCGCCGGCGTCGAGAGCGCCGAGCGCGGGTCCATCGTCTTCGGCGAGGAGACCCTGGGGCTCGCCGAGCTGAGGGCGATGGATCTACACGCGCGGACCGTCGTCGTCACCGGCGACGCACACCCCCTCATCCAGACCCGCTGGGTCCAAGCGCTTCGCGCCGCTGGCTGCGCGACGATCATCACGACCAGCTGGAACACTCCGCTCGAGACACGTAGCAAGTTCATCTACACCTTCTACGAGTCACTGATCCAGCACGGCCAGCCCGCCCTGGCCCTGCTCCAGGCCAGACAGGCCTTGCGCGAGGAGCAGAACCTCAAGGGCCTGGGCAACGACCCGGCCTGGTGGGGTCCGTACTACCTCCACGGTCAACCCTGACCCTCGTCCTCGCCCTGGCGCTGGAAGCGCAAGCTGCGACCCTCCCAGTACTCGCGCCGAGTGGTCCGATGTGGATCGGCCCCCTCGGGCCGGACACCCCCACCGGTTGGCGTGCCGGAAGGGGGATCGTGGACGTCGACAGCGCCAGCGGCGCCCTGTTCGTGGAGGTCGTCGACCTTCGGGTCGAGGGCCAGGGGCCGCCGCTCGAGCTCAGGCGTGTCCACACCAGGGGACAGTGGCGACTGAGCCTGGACGAGCGGATCGACATCACCGTCGATGGTCTCCTCCACCACGATCTCGAAGGAGCGGAGCTCCTCCTGGTCGATCCTCCCGTGCCAGAGGGCCTCGCCGACGACGGAATGTGGCCCGTCGGCACCCTCTTCGGGGAAGGACGCGCCATCCGCACCGAGCGGGGCTACGAGATCACCGGTCTCGACCACATGGCCCGGTTCGACACGGAGGGGCGCCTCGTCCGCCTCGAAGACGAGGACGGCGACGGCATGAACCTGGAGCACGACGAACTCGGCCTCGCCCGGGTCCGCGCTGACGACGGGCGCTCGGTCCGGGTCCTCCACGACCTCAACGGCAACATCAGCGCCGTCGCTGCTCCAGGCGGGGAGGAGCACTTCTACCAGTGGGACGGAGCGCGCCTGCTCGCCAGCATCGGTGAAGGGGGTCGCGTCCGACTCGTGCACGAGGGTGACGATCTGTCGGCGATCATCTGGCCGGACGGCTCCCATGTCCGGATCCGCTACGCGGAGGATCGCGTCGTGGACATCGCTGGCCCCGGGCCGCTGAGACGCCAGCTGAGCTGGGACGGAGAGACACTCGATGTCGTCGATCAGCGAGGAGCGTCCTGGCGAATCCGCCGATCGGCGGACCAGGTGACCGTGACGGATCCGCTCGGCCGCGAAGCCCGAACGCTGCTGGAAGGAGGGCGCCTCGCGGGATGGGTCGCCCCCGACGGCACAGAGGTCCGCGTCGGACGGGACAGCGAAGAGCACATCACGACCGTCGAGCGCTGGCGCCTGCGCTGGGTCGGCGACGAGCTGATGGGTCTCACGGACCCGGCGGGCGGGGTGTGGGCGGTCGACCGTGACGCCCTCGGGCGACTCACCTCCGTCGAGGACCCCGAGGGCCGGATCATCCGCTACGAACGGGACGCCCACGGACGGATCGTGGCCGTCGGACGAGAGGCGAGCCCATGGCGCATCACGCGCGACGCGAAGGGCCTGGTGGTCGACGTCACCGGGCCTACAGGCGCCACGACCTACCTCACGCGCGACACCCGGGGCAGGGTGACGAGCATCGCCGACCCTTCCGGGGCCGAGACCCTGCTCGGTGGCTTCGCGGGAGACAGCCCCGGCACGATCCTCGGGCGAGCCGGCTCTCTGTGGGTGCTCGCCTACGACCACATGGGACGCGCCATCCGCGTAGAGGTCCCAGACGAACCGGCTGTCACCCTGCGAAGGGACCGACTCGGCGACATCGTAGGCATCGACCTCGACGGCGAGCGGCGCCTGCGCCTGCGCTACCGGAGCGACGGCCTCCTCACCCGGGTCGAGGACGCCCTGGGACAGGCCTGGGGGGTTCTGGGCGACGCGGCTGGACGGGCGATCGTGGCCCACCAACCGGACGGCACGGAGCAGAGAATCAAGTGGACGGACGCTGACCGGCTCGTAGGACTGGACGACCTCGTCATCAAGCGAGACGCCAGGGGAAACCCGACCAGCGACGGGCTGTTGACCTGGCGCTGGGACCTGCTCGATCGGCTCATCGGTGTCGAGGGACCTGCGCTCGATCTCAGCCTGCTGCGCGGGGGAGCCGGGTTCGTGCACACGGTCACTGCAGGCGAGCTCTCGTGGCCCATCGGGCGGGACACCACGGGTCGGGTCACACGGATCGGGGAAGGCGACGACTCGCTGGCGATCCGACGAAACGCTGGGGGGCATATCGTGGAGGTCGACGGCGTGATCCTGGAGCGCGACGACCGCGGGCTCGTCTTCCGCATGCACAGCGACGGGCGCATCTGGCGCGCTCTCCACGACGCAGAGACGCTGACGACACGCTGGAGCTCGCAAGACGGAGTGTCGCTCTCCCTGGGACGAGACAACCTCGGCCGCGTCGTGCTGGTGCGCTACCCCGATGGGACCCTGCTCCGGCGGGCCTACGAGCCAGGCATGCGCGGGGTGCGCATCGAGGGCTCCGACGGAGCCGTCCTGCTCGACCGACTCCTGACGCTCGACGAAGCCGACCGCGTCGAGCGAATCACCGATCTCAGCCCCAGCGAGCAGGAGATCGTCTTCCACCGAGACCCCGCGGGGGAGCTCGTAGCGCGCGAACAGGCCGATGGTGCGTGGCTCTGGGCCCCCGGGCAGGTCTCGGCTCCGCACGGGGGCATGGTCGTCTACGACGAGCGCGGCAAGCCGGTCCACGCCACGCCTCCCGTAGGACCGCTGGCGTGGAACACGAGCGAGGACGTGCTCTCCTACCTCGTCGACGACGCAGGCTGCATCGAGCAGGTCATCGGCGAGGCCGGCGCCGTCGATGTCACCTACGACAGCCTCGGCCGCCCGACCGAGCTCCGTGGCCCAGGGGAAGACCAGCGGACCGAGCTCGAGTGGGACGAGCTCGGGCGGCTGACGCGTGTCGGAGAGACCAGGCTCGTCTGGGGGGTCTCGGCCCCGCTGGCGCTCGACGCACCGGAAGGCCGAGTCGAGGTGCTCCACGCCGAGGACGCGGGCTGGGTCCTGGTGGGAGATCGCGTCGTGTCGCTCGTGCCCGACTCCGGGGACACGCCGCGCGCGCTGATCCGCGACAGCATCGTGGAGGGCTGGCTCGACTGGTCTCCCCTCGGCTTCCCGGCGCATGACGCCGCGACGCCGATCGGGCCAGACGGATCCTGGGTCCTGGGGCCAGGGGGACCGCTGGTGGACGGCTCCGGACTGCTGGACCCGGTCTCCGGGACCCACGCCTGTCGTCCGATACCGGAAGCGACGTGGTCCGCGACGCCCTGGCCGACCCCGGACGGCGCCAGCACACCCTGGTGGGATCCGGCGCCTTGGAGCGCCGATGACGTGTGGCGGGACCCCCTGGGGCTGCTCGTGGCCCTCGGCGCACTGGATCCCGGGGTCGAGGGGGGCTGGGTCCAGATCGGCGACGATCCGCCGCCCCTCCCCTGGCTCCCTCGGGCTGCTGCAACACCAGATCCGCCGCTGTTTCCCGGCCGCAACTCCCTCCCGCTGGGGGACTACAGCGCGCTCACGCTGCTGGTCCTCGAGCGCAGCCTCCCGGTGTCCGGCCCCCTGGCGAGACACGACATCCTCAACCGCGTGACGGCGGCGGATCTGGCGGCGCGCGCGGAGCTGCAGTTCTTCGAAAGAGCCTTGCCGCCCTGGGCGTCGTCCAGGTGACTTGCCGTGCCTTCCCAACGGATTAGATCAGGGCCGGCCTCGCCAGGGGCCTCGATCTCTAGCATTGCGGTGGGTGTAGCTCAGTTGGTTAGAGCACTGGATTGTGATTCCAGGAGTCGGGGGTTCAAATCCCCTCATCCACCCCTTCCCTCACGGGCCTATAGCTCAATTGGTAGAGCGCCGGACTCTTAATCCGTCGGTTCCAGGTTCAAGTCCTGGTGGGCTCATTGACAACCCCTCGGCACCCCCGCCGAGGGGTTGTTCGTCTCTGAGGTAGTCTCCGAGACGCCGCGGATGCTGTTCAACTCGCCCGTCTTCCCGCTCTTCTTCGCGGTCGTCTACCTGGTCTACCGCCTGGTCCCGCACCGGGCGCAGAACGTGCTGCTGCTCGCGGCGAGCTACTTCTTCTATGCCTGGTGGGACTGGCGCTTCTGCGGGCTGATCCTGCTGTCCACCGTAGTGGACTACTTCTGCGCCCACCGACTGGCGGCCGGGGGCGGACGCAAGTTCGTGGCGGTCTCCGTGGCTACGAACCTCTTGATCCTGGGGGTCTTCAAGTACCTGGGCTGGCTGGTCGACGAGACCGCGCTGTTCCTCATCTACTGGGGCTTCACCGAGTCCCGGCCCGTGCTGGACATCCTGTTGCCGGTGGGCCTGTCCTTCTACACCTTCCAGTCGATGGCCTACACCATCGACGTCCATCGAGGCCACGCCAAGCCGACGAGGAGCTTCCTCGACTTCGCCCTCTTCGTGAGCTTCTTCCCACAGCTGGTCGCGGGGCCCATCGAGCGCTTCTCGAAGCTGATGCCGCAGCTCGAGAAGCCACGCACCGTCACCACCGCCCAGACGGCCGAGGGCGGCTGGCTCATCCTTTGGGGCTACTTCAAGAAGCTCTTCGTCGCGGACAACCTGGCGATCCTCGTGAACGAGGTCTACGCCGACGGCGCCGAGCCCAGCGGGGCGATGGTGCTCATCGCCTTCTACGCCTTCACCTGGCAGATCTACTGCGACTTCTCCGGCTACACCGACATCGCGCGTGGGGTCGCGAAGCTGCTGGGCATCGAGCTGACGATCAACTTCAACCTGCCGTTCTTCGCCAAGAGCCCTCGGGAGATCTGGAGACGCTGGCACATCTCGCTGTCCCAGTGGCTGCGAGACTATCTCTACATCTCGCTCGGAGGCTCCAGAGGCGGCAAGCTCCGCACGCAGTTCAACCTCGCCATGACGATGCTCCTGGGTGGTCTCTGGCACGGCGCCAACTGGGTCTTCATCGTCTGGGGCGCCTACCACGGCCTGGCGCTCGCCATCCAGCGCCAGTTCAAGAGGCGCGAGCTCGGGCCTGTCGCCAGCTTCTTCGCCATCGTCGCCACCTTCCACTTCACGGTGCTCGGCTTCGCCATCTTCCGTGCCCAGTCGATGGGGCAGTTCGCCGGGCTGGCCCGCGCCCTGGTCACCGACTTCCACGTCTCCGAGGACGACCGCTATGCCTTCATCCAGCTCGCGGTGCTCATCGCCGTCCCGCTGGTCGCCCAGATCGTGATGTACCTCCGCGGCGACGACCTCGAGCTCCTGTGGAAGCTCCCGAGGCCGGTCCAAGCCGTGCTCGCCATCGCCCTGTTCACGGCCATCGTGGTGCTGGGCTCGACCTACGGCCAGCAGTTCATCTACTTCCAGTTCT